>Ga0105047_10000054_pt1 | contig 143952 bp, 108 predicted proteins | sample MAT04_FD_78384 | JGI IMG/M metagenome (GOLD analysis project Ga0105047, IMG submission 78384) | Freshwater microbial communities from Lake Fryxell liftoff mats and glacier meltwater in Antarctica - MAT-04 (megahit assembly) | ecosystem: Environmental > Aquatic > Freshwater > Ice > Liftoff...
AAGTCGTCGAGCGAGAGACTGCCGGCCGCCATCGGCAGATCGAACACCTCGCGCAGTTCGCCGAAGAGCTGGGCTTTCTTGATGCTGTCGATCCCCAGATCCGCTTCAAGGTCGGCGTCGAGTTCGACGATGTCGGCAGGATAGCCGGTCTGCTCGACGACGAAGTTCACCAGGAAGGCTTCGAGATCGTGCGTCGAGGACGCAGGCGTTGCCGACTGCGGAGCGACGAATGCGGGCGCGGAAACCGCCGCGGGTGCTGCAACGACTGTCGGGGTGGGCTCGAGCCAGTCTCCCTTGCCGGGCAAAGCCTGCAGAAAGTTCATCACATGCCGCAGCGTGGGGAACTCGTCCAGCGACAACTGCCCGGAAGCGACCGGCATGTCGAAGTACTCGCGGAGCTCGCCGAAGAGCTGGGCCTTCTTGATGCTGTCGATGCCCAGGTCGGCTTCCAGATCGGCGTCGAGTTCCACGATCTCGGCCGGATAGCCAGTCTGCTCGACGACAAAGTTGATCAGAAAGGCTTGCAGGTCCATGCCGTCGGACGTTTGCGAAACGACCAGAGCGGGGGCAGCGACCAGGGGCAGCGTCTCTTTACGCGGCAGAGCTGCCGTCGCAACAGGCTGAGCCTTCGTGGGGGACTGCTGCAGAAAGTTCATCACGTGCCGCAGCGTGGAGAAGTCATCCAGCGACAACTGCCCAACCGCGGTCGGCAGCTCGAAGTACTCGCGAAGTTCGCCGAAGAGCTGGGCCTTCTTGATGCTGTCGATCCCCAGGTCCGCTTCCAGGTCGGCATCGAGCTCCACGATGTCCGCCGGATAGCCAGTCTGTTCGACGACAAAGTTAACCAGGAATGACTCGAGCTCCAGCGCGGGGGGAGCAGCGACCTGTGCCACGGGCGCTATGGGGGCGGGGTTCTTGGGAAGCGAAGCCGCCGGCTGCGGCGCGGTCGAGACGCCCTTGGCAGCCGGCGCGGTCGACTCGCGCAGCTTCTGCCTGCGGCCGTTCGTGGCGTCGTAGCGCTCCACCGGTTGAATCGCGGGCTTCGCAACCATGGGCGTAGGGGCTGCCACTGCCACAGAGGGCTTCGCGCCGCTGCCCGATTCGCGCAGCTTCGCCTTGCGAACGCGCGTGGCATCGAAGTGCTCGACGGGACGAATGACCGGCGCCGAGGGAGAGGCAGCTGTAACCAACGTCGGCACCGTCTGAACCGGCGCGGCCCGGGCGGCCGGCTCCAACGCTCCGGCACACTCCAGCACCGCGGCGACCCGCAACAGTTGCTCCTCGCCACGGCGTTTCGGATTGTCACTAGCCACGATCACAGCCTCAGGATGCGAGAGGATCCGACGATGGAGCCGCGTCAGAACCTGACTCGGTCCGATCTCAACAAACACGTTCACGCCGTCGTCGGCCAGACGTTCGATCAGGTCGACCCACCGCACCGGCTCGACCATTTGGGCGACCAGGTTCTGGCGGATGTCGTCCGGATCAGCCACATAGCGGTTGGTCACACTCGAAAGGACCGGCGTGCTCGGGGGCAGAATGCACTCCGCCTCGAGGGCCCGCCGCATTGCCGGCTGCGTGTCGGCCATCAGCGGAGTGTGGAAGGGCCGTGGCACGGCCAACGGCCGCGCGTCGTATCCGGCGGCCCCCAGACGACGGGCGACCTCGACCATCGCAGCCTGCGTTCCACCCATCACCGTCTGGTCCGGGGCATTGTGATTCGTGACCCAGGCGTCCAGCCCGACCGCCAGACCGCGGGCGGTCTCGGGCGTGGCCGTGGTCGAGAGCATCGTCCCCTCGGCCAACTGACTGGCGTCCACCGCTTCGCAGCGGGCCCGCGTGACGCGGATCGCCTGCTCCAGGGTCCACGCGCCGCTGGCGACCAGCGCCGGGAACTCGCCAAAGCTCTGCCCGGCCACCAGGTCGGGCTTGATGCCGCGCGAGGCCAGTGTGCGGGCCAAGATGGTATCGGCCAAGAGCAGCGAGACCTGCGTCAGCCACACGTCTTTGCCCAGGGCCGACTCGTCGCGCCAGGCCAGATCCGCGAAGGTGGGATAGCCAAAGCGGGCCATGGCCGCGTCGACCTCGTGCATGGCAGATGCCGCCGCGAACGACTGATCGACCAGCTCGCGCAGCATGCCCGGGTATTGCGAACTCTGCCCGGCGAACAGGAAGGCGACGCGCGGCCGCTTGGATCCGGTCTCGCCCTGGAAGATGCCTTGCTCTTCAAGCACAGGCCGGGCTTCAGTCTTGTCGAACTGCTGCGCGGCGAGCTGCAGTTTTTTGGAGAGCGCCGAGGAGTCCTCGGCCACGATGGCCAGGCGCGCCCGCTCGTCGCCCGCGAAAGGCGAATCGCCGGCGTGCAGTTGCGAGAGATCTCCGGCGGCAGCCTTGGTCAGCTTGCGTGCCAGCTCGGCACGGCTGGCGGCCCCCAGACGATAGATCTTGGAACGGGCTACCGTGATGGGCGCGACAGCCGCGGCCTTTTTCACAGGCTGGCTGCTCTGAATCGGCTGGCTGGCAGGTGCTGCCAGAACCGGCTTTGCGACGCGCGGCGCAGGCACGCCCCGCTCCAGCAGAATGTGGTAGCTGAGTCCCTTCGGTGAGAGATCATCGATCCCGGCAATGAAATGCCCTGGCTGACTGGAGGGCGGAATCGCGGCCTGCTTGGGCATCGTTCGCAGATTGCTTTGCGAGGTCAACGCTGGCGAAGCGCCCGTGTAGCCAAACGTAGCCGGCAGCTCGCCGTGCTCGAGCGACAGCGTGGCTTTGGCCAGCGAAGCCATGCCGTGCGCGGCGAAGGTGTAGCCGATTTGAGCGACCACCGAACCCAGCAGCAGCGGGCTCTTCCGCGGTCCGGCATAGGCGTCCGACAGTGCCTTGGCTTCACCGGCATCGAGGGCGGGAATACCGCGCCCGCCGAGTTCCACGATCGAGACTTCTTCTGGCCGTATCGCAGCCGAAGTCAACGCCCGCTCCACCGCCAGCCGAAGTCCCTGGCCGGGATCGTAGGGAGACGAGCTGGCGGCGATCCCGCGAATGACCGCGCGAATGCGATCGCCGTCGCGCTGGGCATCCGAGAGTCGCTTGAGGACCACCATGCCGACCCCTTCGCCCGGCACGCAGCCGCGCGCGGAGGCATCCAGAGCTGGGCTTGGCTCGCCGGCGCTCAGGTGCCCCTTGAGGGACATGTCTTCCAGCTGGGTCAGCCCCATCGAGCGCTGGGCCGCCGCACATAGCACCAGATTCGACGCCCCCGTCAGGAGCATGTCGACGGCCACGGCCAGCGCGGCCGAACCCGAAGTCTCGCCGGCGTCCAAGGCGATCGCTCCACCCATCAGGTCAAGCGTCTTCGAGACCCGCGAGGCCAGCGTGCTGGCGGTGAAGCTCCCCGTCTCGTCCAGCATGGCCGGACGCGCTTTGAGGATCAGCTTGTGGAGCTGTTCGCGAATCTGTTCGGCCCGCGGTCCCGTGACCCCATGGTTGGCCAGCACCTGCCGCAGCGTCTTCTCGAACTCCGGCAGGCGGAGGCCCATCTGCAGCGACTCGGTGAAGTCACCGCCGAAAAAGGTGCCCACCACGACAGAGGTCCGCAGGCGATCGAACGCCTTCTTGTCGTAGCCCGCATCGCGCAGCGCCTGATCGGCGGCATCCAGCAACATGAACTGCAGCGGATTGGCCGCTTCAAGCTGCTTGGGCGGGATCTTGTGCTTGCGCCAGTCGTAGACGAAATCGGTGATGTACCCGCCCCGCAGGTTGGGCGTCTTCCAGGGGCCGATCTCGCGCGAGAAGTTCAAATCACCACGGACGCGGTCGGCAGGCGCGTCGCACTTGGGATCGCGCCCCGAAACCAGCAGATCCCAGAAGGCCTGGGCCGTGAGCGCGCCGGGGAACAGCGTTCCCATGCCGACGATGGCGATCGACTCCTGCGGCGGCGCGGGGGCCTTGGCCACGGCCGGCAGGCTGAGCTTGGCCGGGCGGTATTCATCCACCACCACATGCACGTTCAAGCCGCCGATGCCAAAGGCATTCACCGCAGCGCGGCGCGGGCTGCCATCCGCCGGCGGCGCCCAGACCTGTTCGGTCTTGGGGACGAAGAACGGAATATTGGGCCAATCGATGGCCGGGTTGGGATCCTTCAAGTTGATGGCCGGCGGAATCACGCCCGCCCGCATGGCCAGCACCGTCTTCAAGAGGCTGGCGATGCCGGCCGTCTCCAGGGTGTGGCCGATGTTGGCCTTGACGCTGCCGATCGGAATCCGCTGTCCCTTGGGGAGGGCTTTGCCAAAGAACTCGGACAGGGCCTCGACCTCGGTGGCGTCCCCGACCTGCGTGCTGGTGGCGTGAGCCTCGATGTACTGCACCTTGGCGCTGTCCACATCGGGCCCATAGGCCCGACGGACGGCTTCGATCTGGCCTTCCTTGCGCGGTGCCCACAGGCTCCGGCCGCGACCATCGGAAGAAAGACCGATGCCGCGGATCACCGCATGCACGGTGTCTTTGTCGGCCAGGGCTTTCTCCAGTGTCTTGATGACCAGCACGACGTAGCCTTCGGAGCTGATCAAGCCGTCAGCGCCGGCATCAAACGGACGGGAACCGGTGGCGCTGCACGAGCGTGCGTGCGAGAACAGAATCAGGTTGTCGGTCTTGTTGTACGAAGCGCCGGCCACCAGCGCCATGTCGACGCGCCCCTGCTGCACGGCCTGGGCGCCCAAGGCCAGCGCGGTCAGGCTCGAGGCACAGGCGGCATCCAGCACCATGTAGGGGCCAGTCAGGCCGAAGGCCCGCTGGATCAGACTGGCCGCGGCGCTCGGCTCGACATCGGGGCCGCCCGCGGCATTGCGGTGCGGCTGTTCCCGGCGGACCTGTGCCACGGTCTCTTGGATGACTGGCCCGCGCATCTCGGCAGGCAGTTGCTGGTAGGCTTCGCTTTGATTCAGGTAATCGGCCATTTCGGCCGCCAGCGTGGCATAGGTCATCGAGCCAGGGTTGTTGCTCCCCCCGGAGTGCCCCACAAAAACGCCGGTGTTTCGGTGAGGCAAATGGAGCGGGTCGTAGCCCGCATGCCGGCAAGCCTGGGCGGCGACTTCGCACAGCACCAGGTGGGCCACATCGGCGTTCTTGCGCAGTTCGTCCGAGATCGGGCAGACCTGGGTGTCGATCGGGCGATCGGCGATCAGGCCCCCCAGCTTCGAGTACGACTTGCCCTGCACGCCCTTGTCCGGCGAGTAATAGAACTCGCGCTTCAGGCGATCCTCGGGCAGCTCGCTGATGCCGCTGCGGCCCGAGCGAAGCAGGTCCAGGTATTCGTCCAGATTGTCGGCCCCGGGCAGGCGACAAGCCATTCCGACAATGGCCAGGGGCGCTTTCAAAAAGCTAGGGTTCGTCATAGGTGTCATCAAAGTGCCGATGGGAGGGGATGTCGCTGGCCCGAGTTAGGAGCAGGCGACCTTCCCGTTTGTGCCCGCCGCGCGATTTGCCGCGGGACGAGCCACCAGTTGCTCGAAGATCTCCACCAATTCGCGATCCGAGCGGCCATTGTTGGCCTCAATCACCAGGCGGCCGGCGCCAACGGCCTGCTCCACGGTGAATTGCCGCTCGAACAGCTCGCGGTAGGTCTGCGAGTTGAGGTAATACACGGCGCTAGGTCGATCGCTGATTCCTAACTCAGCCCCGCGGAGCGCGCCGTCGTGAACGAAGAGCCGCCATTGGCCGCCCCCCGATCCATTGACTGCAAGTCCAAGGGAGTGGTCCAGTTCGGATTCCGATCCGCCCACGCCATCCGTGCCGGGAGAGCCGGCTTTCAAGAGAGGTTCCAAAGTGTGCCGCACGTCGAAATCGGGACCTTGCGCCGGCGGTCGAGGCCAGCCGAAGTTCGCGTCGATCGCGAAATCAATCAGCTTCTCGAGCGTCGCCTGGTCCAGAGACGGGCAGGGCAAGTGCGGCGCCGCCGCATGTGTGTTTCGAGCGTCGAACTGCGGGTCGTCCCGCCAGTACGCCTGATAGATCCCCATCTGCTTGCGGTATTCCCGCTCGTACTCGGGCGACGCCGGCAGCGATTCTTCGGCCGCTTTGCGGGTGATGCGCCGCTCAAGACGAACGCTGATGGCCTGATGCATCTGCCCCACGCTGACCGGTTGCGGGTGGGTCACGTGGTAGGTCTGGCCATGGCACTCGGCGTGCGTGATGAGGTGCGTCATCACGGCCGAGACCCAGTTCACCGGCACAAAGTTCTTTCCCTCGTGCCCGGCCAACTGCAGACCCGCCAAAAAGTCGACCTGGTCCGCCTTCGCAGGGGAGCTCTTGGCCAGCGTGTAGGCCAACTGCAGCGGGGTATAAAAGCCGTGATAGGTGGTCGTGTAGCCCGTCTCGTTGTCGCCGACGATGATCGAGGGACGCAGGATTGTCGGGCGATCGAGGAAGTCGGCCTCGCGAACTCGTTGCTCCGCCGCGACTTTGCTCTTCTCGTAGTCATTGCCCAGCGTCTGGCCGACGTCCAGTTCGTGCTCGTACACGGTGCCGGTCCGCTGCCCGCAGACGTAAGCCGTTGAGACATGGTGATACGAGCGGATCCCTGCCTCGCGGCAGACATCCAGCATGTTTTGCGTCCCCCCGACGTTCGACCGATACGGCTCGTTGTCCTCGGTTCGCTGAAAGGTCAGGCTGGCGGCGTTGTGGATGACGCTTGAGCAGTGGGAGCGGACCCAGGCGAGCGTCGCAGCATCAAAGCCCAGCAGGGGTTCGGCGATGTCCCCTTCCAGGACGATGGGGCGGGGGAGGGCGCGATTCAGCTCGGCTTCCCAGTGCCGCATGACGGCGTCGACGCGATGCTCGGCCGGCGCAAAACGACTGCTGCGAACGACCACAGCAAGCGGTTGGCCCGCCAAGAGCAGGTCGCGGAGTAGGTAACGGCCCAGCAGGCCGGTCGCCCCCGTCAGTAGATAATATGGCATGGTCTCGACTTCCGTATCCCTAAAGCGCTAACCCACGACTATCTCCGTCATAGCGCGTTCAGCCAATTTTGGCTGAGGGATCCGTCCACACCAATCGATCAGCTCGCCGTCGATGTGCGTGTCGACTACCCAGTGCGACGCGCACATCGACCCAGCAGCATCGCTCTATCCCAAACCCGCATCGCGGAGGATGGATACTCTAGGCAGCCTAGAGAGTATCTCCCGTGAGCGCCGGGCTGTCAATCGAACGACACCCAAATTTGCCCCGACAAAACAGGAGCCTGGCGAGCCCGGCTTGTCATTTATAAGATGCTTCCCTGCCAGGGGTTACACCAAGAAATCCAAGCGATAGCTCGCACCCATTTGAGACACTCGACTATAGCACACGCTGGGGACAAAGCGGGCCGATGCCCCCCGAAAGCAGTGCTAATCGCTATTGGGATTTGAGAGACGGGTCAGTACCGTACCCCACGCTGGGGACCTTACTTTGTCACGAGGCGGCGGCATGAACATCCTGATCGTAAAGACCAGTTCGATGGGGGATGTAATCCACACCCTCCCGGCCGTCCAAGCCCTCCGCCAGGCACACCCCCAGGCCCATATCGGATGGGTCGTCGAGAAGGCCCATTCCGAGGTGCTGCTGCGGCAGCCTTGGCTCGATCAGTTGATCGTCTGGAATCGATCGGGCATGCGGTCTTTTGCCGATATGATTCGTCGCCTGCGCGCCACCCCTTGGGACCTGGCCATCGATTTTCAGGGACTGCTCCGCAGTGGTCTGATTACCCGCTTGAGTGGCGCCCGCCAGCGGCTCGGTTTCTTCCCCACGCGCGAGCGCGCTCATTGGTTCTATAGCCAACGAGTGCCGCTGGCGACGATGGAACGGCATGCGGTCGAGCGCTACCTGGATCTGGCGACCCATGCGGGAGCGGCTCCACAGCGACCGATGGCCAGGGCCTATGTCGATCCCTCAGGCGTCGTCGACGGCGCACCCGGGCTCGAAGCGTCCCATGCGCCGAGCACTCTCTTTCCGCTCCACCCGTCCGTCGACGACAAACTGGCGGTCAAAGGCTGGCTGGCTCAGCACGATTTCGACCCTCGCCAGCATCGCCTGGCCATCCTGAATCCGCATTGCCGCAAAGACGCCAATCGTTGGCCTGCGGAGCGTTTTGCCGAGCTTGCCTACCGGCTGACCAGCCGGGCGGGATTGAAGGTGGTCCTCTCGGGCGGACCTTCCACCCGCGAACTCTGCGACCAGATCGAGGAGCACTCCGGCTGCGAGCTCTGGCGGGCGGACGGCAGTTTCGGCCTGCTGGGTGCCGCCGAGCTGTTCCGTCGTTCGGCCGTTGTCGTAACCGGCGATACGGGCCCGATGCACATTGCGGCAGCCGTCGGCACGCCGATCGTGGCCATCTTCGGACCGGCCAATCCGCTGCGCACCGGCCCCTATGCCAGCGATGCGATCGTCCTTCGCGAGAAGCTGGAATGCTCCCCCTGCTACGCGGGGGCGAGCTGCCCACTAGGACATGCCGTGCCCAAGTGCCTGGATCTCATCAAGGTCGATCGAGTCGTGGCGGCGGTCGACCGCCAACTGGCACGCGTCCGTCGGCAGTCAGCGTAAGGCACGCTCCCCTACCAATCATTTCGCTCGTGCCTATTGGGGAATCTGCGCGGGCAACATCCGGTCGGTCGCACCCGGAATGCCCCGCGTAACGGCAGGCAAGCTCCCCTGCTGCCGTCGTGAACCCTCTAACTTGCTTCCGCTTCGGCCGCAAGCTGTTTAGAATCGGGTTATGGCACGCAATTATAAAGAGGGCGACACGCCGATCCCCGGCTACAAGCTGATGAAGTTCCTTGGCCGAGGCGGTTTCGGCGAGGTCTGGAAGGCATTGGCCCCCGGCGGATTTGAAGTCGCGCTAAAAATCATCAACCTGAGCGGCAAGCCCGGCCAGAAGGAGCTTCGCGCCCTTCAAGTGGTCAAGCGGCTGCGGCATCCGAATCTGATTCAGGTTACCGCATTCTGGCTGCGCGACGAGGAGGGGAATGTCCTTCCCGATCCCGAGGAAAGCCTGCGCGAAAGCGCGCCGACCCCCGAGCCGACCATCCAGGACACGATGATCGCTCCGTTGGACGCCATGACCGACGTGCCGCGCATGCGCCCGACCGAACTGGTCATCGCCATGGGGCTGGCCGACCAAAGCCTGTTCGACCGCCTGCAGGAGTGCCAGCGGCAAGGGCTGGCCGGCATTCCCACCGACGAACTGCTGGGCTACATGGAGGACTCAGCCCGCGCGATTGATTATCTGAACAGTCCCACGCACAGCTTCATGGGTTCCGAACCCATGTCCGTGCAGCATTGCGACATCAAGCCGCACAACATTCTGATCGTCAGCGGCGCGGCTCAGGTCTGCGACTTCGGCCTGGCTCGCGTGATGGGCGATGTGCAGAATTCCAGTGCCGCCGCGGGCACGATCGCCTACGCCGCGCCAGAGTGCATCAAAGAAGGCAAGCCGAGCAGCACCACCGACCAGTACTCGCTGGCCCTCAGCTACCTGGAGCTCAAAACTGGCGCGCTCCCCTATGACAGCGAAACCTGGATGGAAGTGCTGACCGCGGTCCAACAGGGGAACCTGAATCTGACCAAGCTGCCGCAACCCGAGCAGGTGGTCGTCCGGCGGGCTACCGCGCAGAACCCCTCGGATCGTTTCCCCACCACCACCGCCATGGTGCATGCCCTGCGCGAAGCAGCCACGGGGACCAGTAGCGTTCGGCGAACGGTGCAGCCAGCCGAGCGCGAGACGAAGACCGGCGAAGAGGAGCAGGGCGGCGGCTTGCCCATTGGGCTCATCGCGGCCGGCCTGGTCGGGCTGGTGCTCTTGGGCGGCGGCGGTTACTACGCCATGTCGGGCGGAGATCCTGAGCCCAAGATCGTGAAGAAGAAGGGTGACGACGAGAAAAAGGCCGAGATCAAGAAGGGCGAGCCCGAGGAAAAGACCGACAAAGCGTTGGGAGACGACCTGCGCCGCGACGAAAAGTTCGCCGAAGCCATTAAGCACTACTCCGCTTCGTTGGCCATGTTCCCCGATGATTTCGCGGTCTACTTCAATCGCGGACTCTGCCACCTGCGGCTGGGCCAATACGATCAGGCAGTCACCGACTTTCAGAAGGCCGTTGAACTCGACACCGCCAAAGTCGAGGACTTCGAGACGCGTCCCCAGTTTGCCGAAGCCCATCTGGCGCGCGGTGAGTCGCTCCTTGAAAAAGACCGTGCCAAAGCGCTGCTGGACTTTGAGACGGTACTGCGGATCGACGCAAAGAACCCCCAGGCCCTGGTCGGCCGCGGGACCGTCTTGGCCCGCGAGAAGAACTACGACGGCGCTATCCGCGACTTCAAAGCGGCCATCGCGGTCGATCCCAAGCTCGGCAAAAGCCCCGAACTGGCCATGGCCTATCTGGGGCGCGGCGAAGACCGACTCAAGAGCGATCCTGTCGCGGCCGAAGCTGACGCGAGCGAAGCGATCAAGCTGAACGACAAAAGCTTCAATGCCTGGCTGCTGAAAGGGACCGCCAAACTCGAGCAGAACAAGTTCGAGGAATCCCTTCCCGACTTCGACAAGGCCATCGAATTGAACGACAAAGACGCCCGCGGTTGGAGCCGGCGCGGCCTCGTTTATCTGCTGCTGGAGAAGTACGAAAAGGCCATCTACGACCTTTCCTTCGCGATCAAGAATGACGAAAACCCGCACGTCACCGACATCATGAATCGGGCCAAGGCCTTCTTATTCGATGACAAGTACGGCAAGGCGATTGACGACTTCGATCGTCTGCTGGTCAAGGACCCCAAGAACGTGATGGGCTACTACCTGCGGGGAGATGCCCACCGGCGCAACGACTCGCCGGAGTCGGCCCTGAAGGATTTCGACCAGGCAGTGGCGCTCGACAAGACATTCGCCGAGGCCTACTTTGGCCGCGCGATCGTTTATCACGTTCAGAAGAAGTACGCCGAAGCGGCCAGCAACTACACCCAGGCGATCCAAAACGGATTCCACCAGGCCCAGGCCTTGGACGTACGAGCCGACGCCTACGAGGCCAACCAGCAGAAGGCCGAGGCCAAGAACGACCGCGATGCACTGGCCCTGGCCAACAAAGTAGAAGAGGACCCCAAGGACGCCAAGAGCCGAGCGCAGTTGGCCTTTATGCTGGCCACCTCTTCTTTCGCCGACTTCCGCTCCGGGGCTTGGGCTCGCGACCTTGCCCAGGAGGCCTGCGACTTGACGGACCAAAAGGATCCGGCCAGCCTGGATGCCCTGGCTGCTGCCCACGCCGAGTTAGGCGAGTTTCCTGAAGCCGTGAAATGGGCCAGCAAAGCCGAGGAACTCGCCAGCGACGCCGATCAAAAGCGGGCGATTGGTGAGCGGATCAAGAAGTACGAAGCCAAGGAGCCGTTTCGAACTCCACAACCCGCAGGCTAACGATCAGTCCTCGCCGCTGTTCTTCTTTTCGCTGCGAGGCACAATCGCGCCCAGCAACTGCATCAGCAGAAAGATCACCAGCACCATCACAAAGCCGTAGATGGCCAGTTGCCCGGCCCACACAAAACCGAACGGCTTGTTCCCTAGAATCACCCCGACCACAAACACCGGCAGGTACAACAGCAGCAGGCTGCAACCCACCGCCGACATTGTACCTTTGAAGGCGCTGGACTCGGATTCGCGTTCGATGCGAACTTCAATCGTCCGTTTCCGGGCCAGGCTGCGGTCGATCGCTTCGGCCAACTCGGCCGCCCGAGTGGCATCGGTCCAGCTTGGCGATGTCGTAGCTTGCGGCGATCGATCGACCTGCTCCACGAAGCGGGCCAGCAGCCACGCGCTGGAATCCCACGGCGCGAACTCTTCGACAATCGGCGTCTCGCGCGGTTCGCCGGTTCGGGGGTCGCGAGGGCGGATCTCGAGTCGCCAAGTGCCGGTCACCGGGGCGTCGAGCACGGCCTTGCCATCGACAGCCAGCAGCGAGATCCGTGCGCCGGCCCGCGTCTCGATGGGCCCCACCGACCAGCGCAGCATTACCCCGCGTGGTCCGTACGACTGTACCCCCAGATTGTTGAACTGCGGTTTATCTTCGTTCCCGGTCGCGCCAGGCGCCATCGCCCCCAGATGGGTCAAGTCGCCCGTCAACAACTGGGCCATGTCAACATCCGAGGCAAACTGACGCAGCACGCTCTCGCGCGTTCGCTGCGGCAGGAAACGCTCGAAGACCAGTTGCTCGATGGGCCCGATCGCCGGCCCCTCGGCATGCCGGGCCAGTTCAGCCAGTCGCTGCATTGCAGGATGCCAGCGGCCGGACAGGGCCGGCACCACCGTCAGCGGCGGTTCGCCCCGCAGCGAGTCGATCTCGAAATAGCTAAGCAGCGGCGCGCCGACAGGCAAGGATGCCAGCACGGGAAGGCCCGCCTGAACCAGCCGAATAAGCTGTTCGGCATGCTCGGCCGGAACACTTCGCCCCACAATCACGGCGTCGGCAATCGTCCCGCCCAACAGCCCTTCCCAAGTGGTCGCAGGACGCAGATGGCCCGTGATCGGCGCAAGCTCGGACCAGGCTTCCTGAGGAGAGCAGAACCAGACCAGTTGATGCTCGCCATGAGCCTGAACGGTTCGTGCCAGGCCTATGCTTTCGGGATCGGCCCCCAACAGGGCAAACTTCATCAGGCGACTTTCAACGAGAGCTACTCGACGGAGTCATAGGGGATGGCGGAGTTCGGGGGCCATGAAGATGGACTACTTCGGCGGCAGCGGGGTGTCGATCCACACCCGCTGGGCATGCGAGGCCAGCACGGCATCGGCGACAGCCTGCGCACACAAACCATCGTAGTAGCTCGGCACCGCCTGACGACGATCCAAAATCGCCGAGACAAACTCCCACACCAGGTCGTAGCGGAAGACCGTCGCCGGCTTCCCTTCGGACGGATTCCGCGGGCTGTCGGCCGGCTTCAAGAATTCCTTGGGCACATCGACCGGGGCCAGATCCGATCCGGTCTTGCCCAGCAAGATGGTGTTCGGCTCGTGCAACCGATACACGGCCGAGCCCTCGCTGCAGTTCACCTCGGCCCATTCGTGGCCAAACCCGTCGCGGTTGTAGCCCTTGGCCAACGTCGTCCCTTCCCACACGCCGGTCGCGCCATTGGCGAACTCGCCGATGATGCTCGACCAGTCATCCACATTCGACGGTGGGCAGGTCTTGCCATCCGGAGTCTTGTCGCGGGGGCAGAAGCGGGCGACCGCGCCGCAGATCGTCTTGATCGGGCCCAGCAGATCGATGGCGAAGTCGATGCGATGAATCGTCATGTCGAACAGGTCGCCGGCCCCGGCCTTGTCCTTGTACTGCCGCCAGCCCCAGCTCGTCTCAGGCCAGTCGAGAAACCGCTGCGAACGGAAGTGCCGCGGCTCGCCCAGCGACCCGCTCTTGAGCAGGTGCCGCAGGTAGCGCATCGACGGGGCAAAGCGATAGGTAAATGCGGTCATGTGCACCACCCCGGCATCCCGGGCGTGATGGTACATGTCGGCCACTTCGCCGGCGCTCAGGGCCAGCGGCTTCTCGCACATCACATGCTTGCCATGCTTGGCAGCCGCATTGGAGATCGCCTGATGCGTGAAGTTCGGCGTGGCAATGATGACCGCGTCGACATTCGGATCCGCGCAGACCTCTTCAAAATTGGTGCTGACCCGATCGATGCCCCAGTCCTTCTTGCGGCGCTCGACCAGCGCCGGGTCGGCGTCGCACACGGCGGTGAGCTTGGCCCGCGGATCCAGGCGGATGGCCGGCACGTGGTGATAGTCGCTCACCTGGCCGGCGCCGATGATGCCAATGCGAACGGGGGCCGTCGAAGAAGGTTGGGGCATGGGAGGGCTTTTCCAGTCGCTCCTTGGCTACCGCCAAGGGCTTTTTGATAGGGATGGAGAATGCAAGCGGTGGGGCACGAAACAGAACGTCCTAGCCTACGAAGGAGCCGGGAGAAGCTCAAGCGGGCGAAGCCTCAAAGGCAGTCTGCCAGCTCGTCTGGCAGGTGAATCAGGTTGAAAGGCTAGAAGGCATTGCACCCACACCCGGGCTGTGCGCTTGGTGCGACCGCTGCGGCCTTTGGTCGCAGCGGTCGCACCAAGGGCAGGAACGTACGGGAATCGTCCGATCTAGCCTTTCAACCTCCTTCACCCACGAGGCGAGCTCGTGGGGGTCGTTCAGGGTACGCATCTTCTTGGAATGGATGCACGACGACGTCCTTCCACCCAGAATGGAGACGCCGCACCCTGCCTGCCCGTCGGCGTTCAGTTCAACTCGTTGGCTTCTTCCCAGTGCTCATAGAGCTGCTTGAGCCTGGCTTGCAGATCGACGATCTCCGCCTGCGTCTCCTTCGCTCGCCGACCGTCGCGCAGCACTTCGGGCAGCAGCAGCGCCGCTTGCAGCTCCTCGACCCGGCCTTCCATTTCGAAGATCTCCTGCTCCAGATCCTGCACCTTGCGATAGGGGAACTTTCGCTTCGATTTTGGCTTGTCGGTCTTCGCAGCCTTGCCCCCTCCGCCGGCCGCATTGTCGCGGGCTCGCGCAGCAGCCAACTGTGCTTCGGTCTCGCGCTCGCGAAGCTGGTACTGGTAGGTGTCGTAGTTCCCCTCGATCACCCGGAAACGGCCGGGCTCGACGACCAGCAGATGATCAACCACGCGATTCAAAAAGTAGCGGTCGTGGCTCACCAGCAGCACCGTGCCATCAAACGACGTGAGGGCTCGCTCCAACGCGTCGCAGGCCCACAGGTCCAGATGGTTCGTCGGTTCATCCAGCACCATGAAGTTGCCGGCGCTGGCGGAAAGGCGAGCCAGGGCCGCGCGGCTCCGCTCTCCGCCCGACAGACTGCCCACGTTCTGCCGCACGATGTCGCCGCGCAGACCAAAACGGGCCAGCACGTCGCGGCGCTGCTGCTCGACATAGTCCCCCGTCGGCGGACGGACTGCTTCCAGCACCGGCGTGTCGGAATCCAGCCCCGACAGAAGCTGATCGTAGTAGACCACCGAAACGCCAGCCCCCAGATTCACCCGTCCTTCGTCCGGCTTGACTTGCCCGACGATCGACTTAAGGAGCGTCGTCTTGCCGGTGCCGTTGGGGCCCAAGATCCCCCACCGCTGGCCGCGAATGATCTCGAAGCTCAGGTCCGTGAACAGCGGCCGGGCGTAGGCTTTCGCGAGCCGCTCAACGCGCAGCACCAGATCGCCCGTGCGACTGGCCGCGGGAAAGCTCATCGGCGGGGCCACAATCTCGCGCGGAGCCTCGATCCGCTCCACGCGGGCCAGCTTCTTCTCGCGGTCGTGGGCCTGCGCCGCCTTTTGGCCGTAAAAATTCTTGCGGATGAAGTCTTCGGTCTTGGCGATGAACTCCTGCTGCTTCTCGAAGGTGCGACGCTGCACCTCGAGCCGCTCGGCCTTCTGCTTCCAGTAGGCCGAAAAGTTGCCGGGATAGGAGTCGACTGTGCCGTGAAACAGCTCGAGGGTGCGGTTGGTCACCTTGTCGAGGAAGTAGCGGTCGTGGCTCACGAGCACAATGGCTTGCTCGCTCTCGGCCAGGTACTTTTCGAGCCACTCCGAGGCCTCGATGTCGAGATGGTTCGAGGGCTCATCGAGCAGCATCAGCTCGGCCCCTTCCAGCAGCAGCTTGGCCAGCATCAAGCGGTTCTGCTGACCGCCGCTCAAGGTGCGGGCCTCTTGCTGAAAGCTCTCTCGTGAAAAGCCCAGCCCGCCCAAGACCCGCTCGATTTTATGATCGATCTGATAGGCGTCGCGCGTGTGGATCTCGGTCTGCAGCCGGTCGTACAGCGCCGTGAGCCGCTTGTGTTCCAGCGGGTCGGTCTCGCTGGCCAGTTCGCGGGCCACTTCTTCCGCTTCGTGCGCCAGCGTCAACAGCGGCGCGAGCGCTGCCAGGGCCTCATCCCACAGCGTGCGACCCGGAGGAAATTCCGGCTGCTGCTCCAGGTACGACATGCGGGCCGAACTGTGCAGTTCCACCTTGCCCGAGTCGAGTTCTTCTCGGCGAGCCAGGATCTTCAGCAGCGTGCTCTTGCCGGCGCCGTTGGGACCGATCAGTCCGATCCGTTCGCCCGGGCGGACCTCGAACGTAATGCCTTCGAGGAGCGGCTTGGGCCCATATTGCTTGGTGACTTCGGCGACGTTCAGCAGGATCATGGGGACATTATTGAGAGACGAGGTAAGAGTGGCTAGGGGGAGAGGGGGAAGGATCGAGGATCGAGGATCGAGGATCGAGGATTGAGGATCGAGGGGCGAGGATTGAGGATCGAGGGGCGAGTGCGTGTTCCATCTCTCTCAGCATCCTCCCTCAATCCTCGATCCTCGCTCCTCAATCCCCTCTCCCCCTCTTCCCCCCTCCCTCCCTCCCCGCCTCCCGCATAAACTGCTGGTCAACGGAGCACGAACTCATGACCAACGTCCAGATCGCCGCGGTCTTCGATCAGATCGCCGACATCCTCGACTTCCAAGGGGCCAACCCTTTTCGGATCCGCGCCTATCGCAATGCGGCGCGGACCATTCACGAATACCCCGAGCAACTTTCGGCGATCGCGGCCGATCCTGCGCGCAAGCTGACCGAGATCGACGGCATCGGCGCGGATCTGTCGGCCAAGATCGTGGTGCTGCTCGCAACCGGCAGCCTGCCGCAGTTGGTCGAGTTGCAGGCGCAGGTGCCGGCCAGCGTGCTGGCTTTGCTGCGAATTCCCGGCCTTGGCCCCAAAAAAGCCGCCGCCTTGCATCGCGAACTGGGAATCAAGAGCCTCGAAGAACTACGGGTAGCCTGCAACGAACACCGAGTGCGGGCGATGAAAGGCTTCGGCGAAAAGACCGAGGCCACCATCATGAAAGGACTGGAGCACGCCGAACACTCCGGCCGGCGGATGCAATGGGCCGACGCCGACCGCTACGCCCAGGCGCTGCGCGAGCACCTGAAAGACGTGCCCGGCCTCGACAAGATTGAACTGGCCGGCAGCTATCGCCGCGGAAAGGAGACCATCGGCGATCTCGACATTCTGGTTACGTCCAGCGAACCCGAGGCCGTGATGGATCGCTTCGGCACGTTCGACCCGGCCGCCGACGTGCTCGCCCGGGGCGGGACCAAGATGTCGATTCGCCTGGCGACGGGCCTGCAGGTCGATCTTCGCGTGGTGCCGGCCGAGTCCTTCGGTGCAGCGCTGCAGTACTTCACGGGGTCGAAGGAACACAACGTGATCCTCCGCGGCCGGGCCAAGGACAAAGGCTTGAAGATCAACGAGTACGGGGTCTTCCGCGGCGACGAGTTCGTGGGGGGAACGACCGAAGAAGAGATCTACGAGTCGGTGGAGCTTCCCTGGATCCCGCCGGAGCTGCGCGAAGCCCGGCGGGAGTTCGAGTGGATTGAAGAGGGTGGCCTGCCCAAGCTGATCGAACTAGGCGATCTGCGCGGCGACCTGCACATGCACACCACGGAAACCGACGGCACCGCGACGCTCGAGGAGATGGTCAAGGCGGCCCAGGCCCGCGGCCTGAAGTACATCGCCATCACGGATCACTCCAAGCGGGTCAGCATGGCCAACGGCCTCGACGGCAAACGGCTGCTCAAGCAGTGGGAACAAATCGACACGCTCAACTCCAAGCTCAAGGGCTTTACCGTTCTGAAGGGCTGCGAGGTCGACATCCTGGAGAAGGGAGGCCTGGACATCGAAGACGAAGTGCTGGCCCAAAGCGATTGGATCATGGCCAGCATCCACTACGGGCAGCAGCAGCCGATGGAGCAGATCATGAAGCGGCTGCTCGAGGCGATCGCCCATCCGTCGGTGTCGGCCATTTCGCATCCGACCGGACGGCTGATCAACAGCCGCCCCCCGTACGAGATCGACCTGGACGCTGTGATTGAAGCGGCCAAGAAGTACGGCAAGTGTCTGGAGCTGAACTCGCACCCACATCGCCTGGACCTGGACGACGTGGCCTGCGCCAGCGCGAAGAACGCCGACGTGCTGATCGTCATCTCCACCGACGCCCACAGCACCGAAGGGCTGGCCGCGATGCGCTATGGTGTGTTGCAAGCCCGCCGCGCGGGGCTGACGAAAGAGGACGTGGCCAACACGCGTACCTGGCCGCAATTGAAAAAGTTGATCGGCAAGGGGAAGTAGCGCCATTCCCGGCGTCGACCAAATCCTGTAGGGAACGCCACCGAGGGCGTTCCCTACAGAGGTTCTCACCCGAAGCTCCCGTTACCCTGGCTTCTTCCCCAGCATCAGGTTCGCGGTGGCCGTCGTATCGGGGTCGTCGTTTTCCCACAGATCCGACATCGCCTTGTGAATCCGGCGGTCGGCCGTAGTCAGATAGTACTGCCCCATCTGCAACTCGTACTGGCGCCGGGTGGGATCGAGCTTCTTGTTCGAGAGCATCCGGTCCAGACGCTGGAGCACGCAGCCCGAGACGTACAGCTCGATGGCCGCGTCGGCCACGCGGCTTTGCAGGTACTGCCGGTCCAGAATCCCCTTCTGATGGATCCGCAGCAGGCGCTCGATCTCGGAACCGAACCGCCCCACCGCTTTGCCCAACCGCGACGCCGCGTCGACAATCTCGTCGTTCTGCACCGGGGGTTCCGGCGAGCGCAGCATCCGACCCAGCCGCGCGGTGGCGAACCGCCGCAGCTTGCCGAAGTGATAGATCGGCATCTTGGCCGCCGCCAGGATCTTCTCCAGGCTTTCGCCGACCGTTCCCAGGCCGACGTTGGCAATCAACACCCGCAGCACTTCGTTGGCCCCTTCGCCGATCGTATTGATGCGGGCGTCGCGCATCATCCGCTCAAAGGGTTCGTCGTTGAAGTAGGCCTTGCCACCGTAGATCTGGATCGTGTCGTTGATGATTCGCCACAGGACGTCGGTAGCAAAGACCTTCAAGATGGCCGTCTCGAGCTTGATGTCCTCTTGCCCGGCGTCCATCAGGGCGGCCGTCTGATAGGTGGCTGCCTCCATGGCATACGCCCCGGCTCCCATGTGCGCCAGCTTCTCTTTGATCATCTCGAACGACCCCAGCGTCTCTTGAAACTGCACGCGACTGTTCGCGTGCTTCACGGCGTGCTCAACACAGAACTTGGCCGCGCCGGTACACGTAGCGCCGAAAGTCGTCCGGCCGTAGTTCAGCACCGATAGCGCCGTCTGTAGTCCGCGCCCGGGCTTGCCCAGGATGTTCTCCTTGGGCACATACATGTCCTTGAAGGCCAGCCGGCCGGTGGCAGTCCCGCGAATGCCACACTTGGGCATGCGCGGCTCGGTGATCGTGAAGCCGGGCATATCCGGCGTGACCAAGAACGCGGTGACCTTGGTCTTGTCGCTCCCTGGAACCGGCGTCCGCGCCATCACCGTCAACACCTGTGCAATGGCGGCGTTGGTGATGTAGCGCTTCTCTCCGTTCAGCACAAAGCCCTTGCCGTCCTCGGTCGGTGTGGCGGTGGTCTGCACATTCCCGGCGTCGCTCCCCGCGTTGGGTTCCGTGAGCGCGAACGCCCCCAGCCACTCTCCCGTGGCCAGCTTCGGCAGCCAGCGCGCCTTCTGCTCTGCGGTGCCATAGAGCACCAGCGCCCGCACGCCGATCGAGTGATGCGCGTTCACAAACACCGCGGTGCCCGCGCAGCGCGCGCCGATCACCTCCAGCACGCGGCAATAGGCCGTCTGATTGAAGCCTCGCCCGCCGGCCTCTTGGGGAACCGCCATCCCCAGCACGCCGAGCTTCCCCAGGCCGTCGATCACGCTGCGCGGAATGTCGGCGTCGCGGTCAATCTGCACCGGATCGATGGAATCGCGGCAGAACTGGCGCACCTCTTCGACGGAGCGATTCACGTCGGCGTTGGCCTCCAGATCGGGATAGGGAACCAGCTGCTGATGTTGATACCGCCCGAAGTAGAGTCCGCCGGCAAAGCCGACCGGGTCGTCGTCGCCGATGTCGAGAAGTTCCTTCGCGTCGGCGATCTGCTGTTCGCGATCGACCATGATGTGCGGCTCCTGCCAGGTGTCACCGGGAGAGGTTGGGACGCTGAAGGATTATTCGGGTTTTCAGAGGGAAAGACAACGCGCGCCCCCTACGGCCGCAAGTTGCGGCAAGATAACGATTTGACAGACGATTTTCCGCCCGCCAAGATAGCCATTGAGCTGCGCGTTCCGACACGAACGCATCTTCTTCGCAAACTCCACCGTCTCCGGAGTCGTGCCATGCACGCCCTTCGGGAAGCCTTGCGACACAAAACGTGAACAGCGAAGATCTCCAGTTAATCGACCGGTGCCTGGCGGGTGATTCCGCAGCCTTCGGCGAACTGGTGTGCAAGTATCAGGACCGTCTGTACAACACGATGGTCCATGTCTGCGGCTCGCCCGAAGAAGCCCGCGATGTAGCGCAAGACGCCTTTGTGCAGGCCTTCGTCAAGCTCGACACCTTCCAGCGTGCCTCGGCCTTCTATACGTGGCTCTATCGCATCGCGTTCAACGCCGCGGTCAGCCGCCGGCGTCGCAAGCGGCCAACCATCAGTGTCGAGCAGGTCCGCGAATCGAGCGGCCTGGAACCGCCGGACACGCACGAAAGCCCCGACGCCCGCATGGAGCAGCAAGAACGGGTGAACCAGGTGCAGGCGGGCCTCGCAGAACTAAGCGACGAACACCGCGAAGTGCTGGTCCTGAAGGAGATCGACGGCTACCGCTACGAGGAAATCGCCGAAATGCTGGATCTGCCGATCGGCACGGTCCGGAGCCGTTTGTTCAGGGCCCGTATGCAGTTACGCGATATATTGAAGGAAGTACTGCACGAAGATATGGATTTGAGGAACTAAAGCTGGCCCGGGCGCGTCGAATTTTCAACGAGGCCTAAAAACGACCCCCGCGAGGGGGGGTAATTCGCCAAGGGCTCGCCAACCGATGGGAATGAAGCCTCTCGGTCCGAACCGCAAGTCAGAACCGCAAGGTCGCTCTCGAGCGCAGCAGTGCCATGGAAAATAAAATGCTTCCTTACGAAGAACGCTTGATGGCCTACCTGGACGGCGAGATGTCGCCGGCCGACCGGGCGAGGATCGACCAGATGCTCGAGGCCAATCCGGCCGCGCGGCAATTGGTCGACGAGCTGCGGGTATTGAGCGGCTCGCTCAAGAGCCTGCCCAAGTACCAGCTCGAAGCCGACTTCTACAAGCGTGTCCTGCGCATGGCCGAGCGCGAGGTGCTGACCGGCAAGGCTCCCGCGGCCGATGCCGTGGCAGCCAGCCCGCTCAGCGACTCCGAAGATTCCTTTGCCACGCTGCCGCTTTCCACGCGGCCCCGCGATGGCATGCTCTCGCGTCTGTCGCGTCCCACGGTTTGGGCCAGCCTCACGGCGGCCGCCGCCTTGGTGGTGATGATTTTCTCACCCGACATGGGTTCGCTCCCCACGGCCAGCACTCCGGTGGCCGAACAGAAGCAAGTCGCCAAGTCGACTACCACGCGGTCCGATGAAGCCTCAGCCCCGGTGGCTCCTGCTCCCGCAACTGCGGAAGCGGAATTGCTCGATCGGGGCACCCTCCAAGGTGCCACGGATGCAGCCGAGCGCGACCTGGATAAGAGCGAGCAATCGTTGCAGGGCGTGGACGATCTGGCCAAGCGAGCCAAGCAGAGCAACGAAGCCGCGGCTGCTACCGCGCCGTTCGCTCCCGCTCCGGTACCCGCCCCCGCTCCCGTCCGTGAAGCCCTCCAAGAGCAGAACAAAACCAAGAATCAGGACGAATCTCGCCGGGCCCTCGATGGCAAGTCGCTCGAAGGGGGCTTGCGTCGCAATGCCGCCATCAAGGCAGCCCCTGCCAACGCCGGGGCTGCGTCCGACGTAAAGGCCGCCGACGCGCAGCGCGACCAGTTACCCACGTCCGACATGAAGGACAAAGACGAAGCGACCACAGCAGGCATTAATCGTTCTGCAGGTCCGGCTGCGGTAAGCAAAAAAGGCGAGCAGCCTGGTTCCGGTGCCGCCGGTGTCGAAAAGGCCCGCGCGCTCCCGCCAGCCGTTCGACAAGAAGCGGACAGCGTCCGACTGTCGGCCCCTGCTCCGACTCGTGCTGCCGCTCCCTCGGAATTTGGCGGCGGTCAGGGCGGAGGCGGCGGAAATGCCACTCAGGCCGTTCCCCCAGGCAAGCCCAACGCTCCGGCTCCCGCTCCCCATGCCCCGGCTCCCAAAGTCGCTGCTCCTGGAATGATCGCTCCGAGCAACGGATTCACGGCTCAAGATCGCGCCACGCAGGAAGGCGCCTCCAAGCCCTCCCCCGGCGGAGCGCCCACGGCTGCCGGTCCGGTCGATGCTCGCGAAAAGCCGGCCGAATACCGCGCATTGCCCGGCGACAAAGCCCCGCAAGAGAGCCAGATCACAGGCGACCCCAAGGCCTTCAAGAAGGACCTCGCCACTCCGCAGGACCAGGGCGTCAAGGAAGCAGAGTTGAAGTCTGGTGTAGACAAAGTCAAAGCGGGCAAGTCAGAAGGCGGTGAAGGTAAAGGAGCCGGCGCAGCCCTTCCTTTGAGCCCCGATAGCAACGCAGTGACGGCTCCTGCCGCCACTGCCATCCCGGCTCCTCCTCAGGCTCCCCCCGCGGGCCCTGGCGAGATCCGGTCCAAGCTGACAGAGAGGTCGCCCAAACAGTTCGATGGACAGCGGGCTCGTGGCGGCCTTCGCTGGGGTGCAACCCAGCAAGCGGCTCAGCCCCAAGGAGACGTGTTGGTGCTGACGGTCAAAGTCCCGCGTCATGCCTGGGAGAGTGGCGAGTTCGACGAAGTGCTGGTCTCCAACTCGGTTTCGCTCGACCTTGAGCCCTCGGCCCCCGAGCTGGTCCTGCAAAATCAGCAGCAAAACCAGCAGGCTCCGCGTCCTTCGGACGATCGCGACGCCCAAGACAAACTGAATAAGCTCGAGCAGTCGGAACAGACGCTGGCCGATGGCGAGAACGGCAAACTGACCCTGGTCGAACGCCCCGCGCAACTGGCCGCCGGCTTTACTCAGATCGCGCAGGCCAAGCAAGAGGCCGCGTGTGACATGTCCGACGCCGTTTATATCGAAGCCACGACGCAACAGGTCGAGGCCATCTTGAGCGAGCTTCGCAATCGCCCGGAGTCGTTCCTGGCCGTCAACTGCACCACGTTGCCAGGCGGGGTTTCGTTCGGAGCCGCCCAGAACGAGGCGCTTCGCAAAAGTGTCGCTGCGGTCGAAAAGGCCGACGGACGTGCGTTGCAGAACGCCACGCAAGATCCCGGTACGCCGTTGCCGTCCGGAGTGATCGACCCGGCCAAGGCCGCCAAACGTTATGTGCAGGTCCTGCCCAACCAGGCCAATGCCCGCAAGATTCGTGTCACCCGCGAACTTGATCGGCTGAATGTTCAAGTTCAGGTTGAGGCCGCGAAGAACGTGGCCGATGCCAACCGCGAAGCCGAATCCGCCGGCGCGCCGCGCAAAGATGACGGCGTGAAGCGTCAGACTGTGGCCCCGGGCCAGGCCCCCGAGAAGGTCCTGGAAATGGTTCGCACCCAGTTGCAGAATCAGCTCAAGCAGGTTGCCCCTGGAAAAGACGAAAAGCAGCAGCAGGGGTTGGGGCGGGCCGCAGGCCAGCAGCTTCGCCAACGGGTGGTGTTTGTGTTCGAAGTGGTCGACGCACCGCTGGCCGCCACACCGGTAGCCAAGCCGGCTCCTGCCGAAGCCGCGGCATCCCCCGAGGTCAAAGCCGAGCCGAAAGCAGAGAAGTAAGCATGCGGATCGCTCGCTGCAAGTCGGTTTTGCTTTCGACGGTTCTGGTCCCTCTTTTGGCCTCCTTCCTTTGGGCCAAGCCTGCTTCGACCCCCACGGCCGAAGAAGCCGCGCTGTCCCCCGTCGTCGTCGTGTGCGCCTACGTCGGCTACGACAAGGAAAGCCCCAAGACGTACTTCGGCGGAGTCCAAGCCGAGTACCGCGTGGTTGAACTGCTGAAGGGGAAGCTCAGCGGCAAGGTCCCGGTGAACTTCGACTTCCACGATCACTCCCCATGCCTCGAGCCGCCCGATTGGAAGTTCGAAGAGAGTCTGCTCCCCAAGCCCGAGAGCCGTTGGATCCTGTTCCTCAGGCCCAGCGAAAAGGCTGGCGATCACTTCGGCACCTACCGCGGCAGCTTCGGCCGCTGGCCCGCCACACCCGAGAACCTGGCCCGCGCCAGGAAACTGCTCGAGAATCCCGCCGGCGAATAGTCGCTCGCTCCGCGATTTCGGGGAAAATGGCCGCCGGCGGATTCCCGGCGTGAAAACGAGCCCTGCGTTGTGTAAAAAGGTTTCCAATACGGACAACCTTTCCTACTCCAACGGAAGACTCTCCATGCGCCGTTCGCCCCGATCTGTCGCTGGCTGCCTCGCGGTGCTGGCCCTTGCCCTCGTGTTTCCCACGGCCGGCTTGGCCGTTGAAAAAGAGTTCGACTACGAAGGCCAGAAGGCAGCCGCTAAGGATGTGAAGAAGATCGTCTTCATCGGCGACGCCGGCACGCATGGGCCGCGCGGCAACCACGAGTTCGTGGCCGGCTCGATCTTGCTCTCGCGACAGTTGCACGCAGCCTACCCCGACAAAGTGCACTGCGTCGTCTACTCGACCAAGAATTGGCCCAAGGACCTGTCGCACGCTGACGCGATCGTGGTCGGTCTGAATCACGGTTCGAAGGCGGCCAAGGACGCCCAGATCGCCGGCGCGGTCCGTCGCGGGGCGGGCTTCATGGCTTTGCACTTCGGCGTGGAGGTGAACAAGGGGGAAGAGGGGGACAACTACCTGCAGTGGATGGGCGGATACTTCGAGACAAAGTACTCGGTCAATCCCTGGTGGAAGCCCGACTTCAAGGAGTTCCCCAAGCATGCCATCACGCGCGGCGTGAAGCCCTTCAGCGTGAAGGACGAGTGGTACTATCACATGCGGTTTGTCGGCGCCGGCGTGACGCCGATCCTTTCGGATGTGCCCCCCATCGGCACCGTGAGTGAGAAAGTAAGCGATCGCGGCGGCAATCCGGACGTCTTCAAGGCCGTCAGCGACAAGCAGCCGCAGCACATGGCCTGGGCCTACGAGCGTGAAGACGGTGGCCGAGGCTTCGGATTCACCGGCCTGCACGACCACAACAATCTGGGGAACGACGGCTTCCGGACGATCCTGCTGAACGCCACCGCCTGGGTCGCCAAGCTTGAAGTGCCGGAAAACGGCATCGCCTCGAAGACGCCGAGCCCCGAGGACCTGGTGAAGGTCATCGACGACGCCAAGGCGGCAATTGACGCCGGGAAATAGCGTCAGGGGTCGGGGGGCAGGGACCAGCCCGCAGGGAAAGAATGTCTTTCCAAAATAACTCAATATATATTTGGTATAAGACTGATTATTTGATACACTACAGAATCTAAGTGACTATCAAAATAGTCGCAGTCCGCTCCAACTCGAAAAGTTACAAAACCTGCGCTGCATCCTTCCTGCTCCCTCCCACTCCGTGGGGAGGGTTGGGGAGGGGGGCGGCAGTTGATTCCGGTCCCCAACCCGAAAACTTCCGCGCTGAACTCAGCGCCAGTGTTGAGCTCAGCGTCCGCGCTGAACTCAGCGCCTCCAACTCGAAAAGTTACAAACCCTGCGCTGCATCCTTCCTGCTCCCTCCCACTCCGTGGGGAGGGTTGGGGAGGGGGGCGGCAGCTCATTCCGCTCCCCAACCCGAAAACTTCCGCGCTGAACTCAGCGCCAGTGTTGAACTCAGCGCCAGTGTTGAACTCAGCGCCAGTGTTGAACTCAGTGCCAGTGTTGAGCTCAGCAGGTTTTGTAACTTTTCGAGTTGCAGGCGCTGAGCTCAACACCGGCGCTGCATCCTTCCTGCTCCCTCCCACTTCGTGGGGAGGGTTGGGGAGGGGGGCGGCAGTTCATTCCGCTCCCCAACCCGAAAACTTCCGCGCTGAACTCAGCACCAGTGTTGAACTCAGCGCCAGTGTTGAACTCAGCGCCAGTGTTGAGCTCAGCGCCGGTGTTGAGCTCAGCGCCTGCAACTCGAAAAGTTACAAAACCTGCGCTGCATCCTTCCTGCTCCCTCCCACTTCGTGGGGAGGGTTGGGGAGGGGGGCGGCGGCTCATTCCGGTCCCCAACCCGAAAACTTCCGCGCTGAACTCAGCGCCAGTGTTGAGCTCAGCGCCAGAGTTGAGCTCAGCGCCTCCGACTCGAAAAGTTACAAAACCTGCGCTGCATCCTTGCTGCTCCCTCCCACGCCGGTGTTGACCTTCCTTCCTTCCCTTTCTTCCTCGGTGTCTCTGTGCCTCTGTGGTTTCACCCTGTCTCCCCTGCCCCCTCCTCCGCCCCTTGGCAGTTTCCCGGGCATGTGCTGAAATAAGGAGACTTCTTTCGGCGTTCGCAATGCTTCGAACGCCTGCCGCAACGGACGCGGAACTGGCCCCCTCGAAATGCCCCCTCCAACAACTTCCAGCCCGAGCGACCCCGCCGCGAAGCCTGCCGGCCCGTCAAACTGGACCCTCATCAAGCGGATGCTGGGCCTGAGCTGGCGGTACCGCTGGGGTTGCCTGGTGCTGATCGCCTACCAACTGGCCAACGCCGCCTTGGTGCTGGTCGCCCTGGCCGGCACCGGACTGGCGATCGACGTCATCCGCTACCACGCCGATACGACGGCCCGTCCGCCAGCCTTTCCCCTGGGGATCGTGCCACCGAGCGATTGGTCCCCCATGCGAACGGTGACCACCATCGCCGGGCTGGTGCTGGCCTGCGCAGCCGCCCGGGCGATCGTCAGCTACCGCTTCGCCGTCGACAAGAGCCGTTTCATCCAGGGGCAACTGGTCGTCGATCTACGGGCCCAGGTCTACGACAAGATGCAGCGGCTCAGCTTCCGCTTCTTCGATACCAACACGGTCGGCTCGGTCATCAACCGCGTCACGGGCGATGTGCAGGCCGTGCGGCAGTTTGTCGACGGCGTGCTGCTGCAAGTCGTGGTGGTGCTGGCCTCGCTCAGTTTCTTTCTGGCCTACATGCTGTCGATCCACGTCATACTGACCCTGGTGGCGCTGGCCTCGACGCCGCTTCTGTGGATTGCGTCGATCGTGTTCTCGAGGATCGTGCGGCCGGCCTACGACCGCAACCGCGAGCTGTTCGACGGCATGGTGCTGGCTCTGAGCGAGAACGTGCAAGGAGTGCACGTGGTAAAGGGCTTCGCGCGGCAGGAGGAAGAGATCGCCCGCTTCGCCAAGGCCAACGGGGCCGTCCGCGATCAGCAGCATTGGATTTTCGAGCGGGTCAGCATCTACACACCGATCGTCGGCTTTCTGACGCAGGTGAATCTGGTCGTGCTGCTGGGCTATGGCGGCTACCTGGTAATGACCGAGCAACTGCCTCTGGGGACAGGCCTGATCGTGTTCGCAGGGCTGCTGCAGCAGTTCTCGAACCAGGTGACCAGCACGGCCGACATCGCCAACAGTGTGCAGCAAAGCCTGACCGGCGCCCGGCGGGTGTTCGAGATCCTCGACGCGCCACTGGAGATCGAGAACCCCGCCCAGCCCAGATTGCTGGTCATCCCACCTGCCATTCGAGCGCGCGGCGCCGTGCAGTTTGAGCAGGTCTCTTTCGCCTACAAGCCGGGCGAAGAGGTGCTGAAAGAGATCGACCTGAACGTGGCCCCCGGCCAGTGCGTGGCTCTGCTCGGAGCGACCGGTGCGGGGAAGAGTACGCTTCTGAGCCTGCTTCCGCGCTTCTACGATGCCACGGCCGGCCGCGTGCTGGTGGACGGCATCGACGTCCGCGAACTCGATCTGGAACAACTCCGCCGGGCGATAGGCATCGTCTTTCAAGAGAGCTTTATCTTCAGCACGACCGTGGCCGAGAACATCGCCTTCGGCCACCCCGGCGCCACGCGCCAGCAGATCGAGCGGGCGGCAACCATTGCCGCCGCCGATGGCTTCATCCGCGAGCTGTCCGACGGCTACGATACCATCCTGGGCGAGTACGGCGCAAATCTCTCCGGCGGGCAGCGGCAGCGGCTGGCCATTGCTCGGGCGTTGTTGCTCGATCCGGCGATTCTGCTGCTCGACGATCCGACGGCCGCCATCGATCCCGAGACCGAAGAAGAGATTCTCTCGGCGATGCAGCAGGCGATGCAGGGGCGCACTTCGTTCGTGATCGCCCATCGGCTCAGCACGCTTCGCCGCGCCGATCTGGTGATCGTGCTCGAGGCGGGGCGAATCGTCGAACGCGGCACGCACGCCGAGCTGATGCGCCGCGGGGGGCATTATCAGCAGGCCGCCCGGATGCAGTTGCAGAACTACGCGCCGGTCGACCTGACGGAGTTCCCCGACATGCCGCAGGGGGAGCGTGTCTAACATGGCCAGCCTACCTGCTCCCCCCGCCTTCGAACGCAAGCAGCTAGCCCTCACGCGCACCCGCTACGATGGGGAGCCGCGGCAGCGCCCGCTCGATTTCCAACTCATCCGCCGGCTGCTGGCCTTCACCAATCCCTATGCCAGCACGCGGAACTGGCTGCTCCTGCTCGTCGTGCTGCGCTCGATCCAGCTCCCCTGCCTGGCCTGGGCGATCGGGGCCATCATCAACGGGTCGATCGCTCGCCACGACCCAACCGGACTTGCCTGGGGGGCAGGCGGATTTCTCGCGCTGGCCGCGCTGACGCAGTTCACGTTCCATTTCCGCCAGAAGCTGGCCCTCGATCTGGGCGAGGCCGTGGTGCACGACCTGCGCGCCGCAATCTTCGCCCACCTGCAGCGGCTCCCCCTCAGTTTCTATAACCGGACCAAGCTGGGCCGCATCATCAGCCGCTTCACTTCCGACGCGGTCGAGGTGCGAACCGGCGTGCAGGATGTGCTGTTCGTGAGTCTGGTCGGCCTGGGACAGATGACCGTGGCCGCGGCCTTCATGCTATGGGTCGACCCGGTGCTGTTCGCCGTGGTGGCCGTGATGGCCCCTGTGCTGTGGGGCATCAACCGACATTTCCGCAAGAAGCTGAGCATCGCCTACCGCAACGTGCAGGAGAGCTTCAGCCGCGTCACCGCGACCCTGGCCGAAAGCGTTAACGGAGTCCGCGTGACGCAGGGCTACGTCCGGCAGGATGTGAACGCAGGGCTGTTTCGCGAACTGGCTGCCGACCATTTTCAGTTCAACCTGAAGGCCGAAAGTACGGCCGGCCTGTTCCTGCCGCTGATCGATTTCACCAGCCAGGCCTTTATCGCGGTGCTGCTGGTGTTTGGCGGCTACCGCGTGCTGAACCCCGAGATCGGCATGCCGATCGGCGATCTGATTCAGTTCTTCTTCCTGACGAACCAGTTCTTCCAGCCGATCCAGATCCTGGGGAACATGTACAACTCGGCACTCACCTCGATGGCCGGTGCAGAGCGCGTCTTCGGCCTGCTCGACACTCCCCCTTCGTGGACGGACGCGCCGGGCGCCAGGCCGCTGCCGCCGATCGAGGGACGCGTGGAGTTCCGCGATCTGTCGTTCGGATACGACCGCGACCGGCTGGTGCTGCACGACGTGAACTTTGTGGCCGAACCAGGGCAGATGATCGCCCTGGTCGGCGCCACCGGAAGCGGCAAGAGCACCATCACCAACCTGGTGGCCAAGTTCTATCAGCCGACGAAAGGGGCCGTGCTGGTCGACAGTCACGACCTGGCCGACATCGAGACCGAATCACTCCATCGGCAGCTCGGCATTGTCTGGCAACAGAACTTCTTGTTCACCGGCACGGTGATGGACAACATTCGCATCGGCAGCCCCAAGGCGACCGACGAGGAAGTAATCGAGGCCGCGCGCCGTCTGGACTGCCTCGATCTGATCGAAGCGCTGCCGCTCGGATTCCAGACCACCGTCGGCGAGCGCGGCATCGGCCTCTCGCTGGGACAGCGGCAGTTGATCTGCTTCACCCGGGCGTTGGTGGCCAATCCGCGGATCGTGATCCTGGACGAAGCGACCAGTTCGGTTGATACGCTGACCGAGCACAAAGTGCAGACGGCACTCGCACGATTGCTGGCAGGACGGACGAGCTTTGTGGTGGCCCACCGGTTGAGCACGATCCGGCACGCAGATCAAGTGCTGGTCCTCTCGGGCGGGCGAATTGTGGAGCGGGGCACTCACACCGCCTTGGTGGCGCAGGGCGGAGTTTACGCCGGCCTGTACGAGCAGTTCGCGCGGCAGTAGTTGCTGCGTGCCGCTTAGTCGACGTAGACCATCTCGTTCAGATTGAACATTGCCAGGCAGAAATCGACCAGGGCCGCTCCTTGCTCGGGCGGAAGCTTTGCGACATCGGCTTTCGGCAGGGCCAGCTCGTTCGGCTTGCGCTGGAGCTTCGCAATCCGCTCGGACTGCGTCTTGAGAAATGCTTCGCCCAGCTTCAGTTCCTCGGAAGTCGGCGTGCGTGAAAGGACCCGGCGATACGCCTGCGTGATCACCGCGGGCCAGTCCACACCCCCTTCGTACGGTTTGGCATCGGCCAGCAACGCTCCCGCCAGATCGCGCGACTGGCCTAGCGTGAACTCGGAGTTGAGCAGCACCAACGCCTGAGGAGCGACGGTCGAGCGGTTGCGCCGCGGACAACTGGCGTTGGTATCCGGGCGATCGAAGGCCTCGAACAGCGGATAACGCAGGTTCCGCCGCACGAACAGGTAAATGCTTCGCCGGCGATGGTCCTCCTCGTCGGCCGCGACCTTCCATTGATTCTTGAGGAGCGTGGCTACCAGCTCCTGCGGAAGCGGAGCCATGATGCCGGGCCCTCCCGTGCGAGGGCTCAGCCGCCCCGACGAAGCCAGCATGGCGTCGCGGATCGCTTCGCCATCGAGCCGTTGCCGCGGCATGCGAGCCAGCAGATCGTTGCCCGGATCGGCCTTTTTGGAAGCCGCCCAGGATGCGACGGCCGCCTTCCGTTCGTCGGCATTCCAGTGAGCGCCGCTTGGGCGGCTGGCCTGACGATACGTCGCCGTGATGACCAGCAACCGGTGCATGGCTTTCAGACTCCAATCGCGGCGGGGGAACTCGGTGGCCAGCCAATCGAGCAACTCCGGATGGGTCGGCTCGTCTCCCATGATGCCGAAGTCGCTGGTTTGCTTGGCCAGCGCCTGGCCAAAATGCTGCTGCCACAGGCGATTCATCATCACGCGGGTGGTCAGCGGATTCTCCGGCCGCATCAGCCAGTTGGCCAGCGCCGTCCGTCGACCGCTCGACTTGGCACCGGTCGCCGGCGCGGGGACCTGCTCCTCCTTGGGATTGATGATCCGCGGATAGGCCGCCGTGAGGACCGCCCCCTTACGGCGGAAATCGCCCCGCAACATCAAGTGGCTGGTTCGCCCGGTGGGGCTCTTCTCGGTCAGGACCTGATCGTGCACCTGTCGGGTGAATAGATCGGCGTTGTCGAAGAACGCCCGCAGGCGATAGAAGTCAGCCTGGCTGATCGGGTCGTACTTGTGGTCGTGGCACTGGGCGCAGCCAAACTGCAGCCCCATCAGGACCGAGCCGACAGTGCCGGCCATTTCGTTCATCACTTCGTGCCGGCGTTCTTCCTGCAGATTGATGTCGGGCATATCGGGACCGCACAGACAGAAGTGCGTGGCGACCAGTTGCGACGGATCCTTGGGGGCGATCTCGTCGGCGGCCAGTTGCAGCCGCACAAAGTCGTCGTAGGGCACGTCACGATTCAAAGCCCCAATCACCCAGTCGCGATACTTCCAAGCCTCGGGCCGGACGATGTCGTGTTCAAAGCCGTCACTCTCGGCGAAGCGGGCCAGATCGAGCCAATGCTGCGCCTGGCGCTCGCCATAGGCCGGCTTGGCCAGCAGGCGGTCGACAAACTGCTCATACGCGTCCTCGGACTTGTCGGCCACAAATGTGTCGACTTCGGCCGGCGTAGGCGGCAGGCCGGTCAGGTCGAAACTCAGCCGGCGAGCCAAAGTGACGCGGTCGGCCGCCGGCATGGGGGCCAAGCCGTCCTTTTCGAGCCGCGCCAGGATGAAGCGGTCGATCGGATTCTTCGCCCAGGCGGAGTTCTTTGGCTGCGGCGGCTCGGTCCGCTTGAGCGCAGCAAACGACCAGTGCAGGCGGTCGTCGTCCTTGATTGGCTCTTCGGTGAGGGGAGTGTTGGTCTCGACCGGCTGGTTTCCGTCGATCGGCGCCGAGAGATCTTCCTCGGGCGGAAGTACCGCGCCAGGTGGCAACGTGATTGGCTTCAACTCGCCTGTTTCTGCGGGCGCGACCAACTTCGGCTTGTCGGGCTTGGGAGGGGCCTTGGCCGGATCGGCGCCCGAAGAAAAGGTGACCAACGACGCGAACAGGCCGGCGGCGAGTGTGACCCAAGTGAGGCGACGCATGCGTACGGCCCTGTGGTTCAGGCGGGAGAGTTCGGGGAGATTTATTCTAACGGTTCGCGTGGCCGGTTGTCTCGCTTTTTCGGAGGCGCGGGCCACTCGCACCCGGGGCCTGTGGTTTCTAAGATGCGTCAGTCGTTTGCCCTCCCCTGACCCCCGACCGGTGTCTCATGGTCCTGCTTGAGTTCAGCATGTCGCCCCTTGGAAAAGGCGAAAGCGTCGGCGGTTACGTCGCACGCAGTCTGGAAATCGTGGAGCAGAGCGGGCTTGACTATCGGCTGCACGCGATGGGCACCGTCCTGGAAGGGGAGATCGATCAGGTGCTGGGCGTTGTTCGCCAGTGCTTTGATGCGATGACCGCCGACTGCGAGCGGGTCTCGTGCACGATAAAGCTCGACTTCCGCCGGGGGCACACAGGGCGGTTGGAGTCGAAAGTGAAGAGCGTCGAAGAGAAACTTGGCCGCCCGTTGAAGAAAGCCTGAGCGATGTCAGACGATCCGAACGAAGCTATCGGCGCCATTCTAGGGCGAGTCCCCAGCGGCCTGTACATCCTGACCGCTCGGGGACCCGACGGCTTTGAAACCGGCATGTTGGCCAGTTGGGTGATGCAGGCGGGCTTCGATCCGCCCTGCCTGACCGTGGCCGTGAAGGTAGGCCGCTATGTCGGAGCCTGGATCGAAGACGGGCTCCCCTTCAACTTGAATGTGCTGGGCGAAGGGCAGCAGTCGCTGATGTCGCACTTCGGCCGCGGCTTTGATCTGGGGCAGCCTTCGTTCGAAGGCCTGGATGTCGGCCGCTGCTCGCGGAACATTCCGACCTTGAATGAAGCGGTCGGCCACCTGGAATGCGAGCCGCAGGAGTCGCTGGAATCCGGCGACCACCGCATCTTCTTGTGCCGCGTCATGGGGGGGAAACGGAACTCCGAAACCCGCCCGATGGTGCATATCCGCAAGAGCGGCCGGCACTACTAGCGAAAAGAAGCAGGCCACTCCGCATGCCGTCCGCCTGCGTACTTTCGTTGCCGACGAAAGGGACCAGTGTGGACAAGCTTGCACCGTCAAGCCCTGAAACATGCTCGGCACACCAAGAAAAAATCCAGGCGAGCGGTGAGCTCGCCTGGAGTTTGAAGGTGTAATCGGAGGCTTTGCGGACTAAATCAGTTCGCGGATCGGCTCGCGGACGTCGACCAGGTACTGCGGACGGCCGTTGGGGTCCATCAGCGTCACGCGGTCCGGGTCGATCTCGAGCTTGCGGTAGACGGTCGAGAAGATCTGCTGGATGTTCACGGGGCGATCCTTGGCTTCTTCGCCCAAGCGATTGGTCGAGCCAATGACCTGGCCGCACTTCAAGCCGCCACCGGCGACGAAGAAGAACCCGGCCCGAGCCCAGTGATCGCGGCCGGCCGTGCCGTTGATGCGCGGCGTGCGACCGAACTCGCCCGACATCATGACGATGGTGTCTTCGAGCAAGCCACGGGCCGACAGGTCCTCGAGCAGGGCCGACAGGGCCTGATCCAGCGAGGGCAACTGCGTGCCGAGTTGCTTGAAGTTGTTGTCGTGGGTGTCCCAGCCGCCCCACGAGAACGAGACGCAGCGGACACCGACTTCCACCAGGCGACGGGCCAACAGGAATGAGCGATTCGAGTCGCGACGTCCGCCCGGCTCATTGAATCCGTAGCGTTCGCTGACGCGGGGGTCTTCCTTGTTCGTGTCCAGGGCCTGGGCCATCTGGCTCGAGGTGATGACCGTCATGGCCCGCTCGCTGAAGGCGTCCATGGCCTGCATCTGGCCCTGCTGGTCGGCTTCACGGCGGAGCTTATCGAGACCGGTCAACAACGCGCGGCGATCGTTCAAACGACTCAGGCTGACGCTGGAGTTCAGCTTCAGGTTCTCGCGGCCCGGGCCATCCGGCCGATAGGCACCGTGAATGGGACCCAGGAAGCCGTCGCTGCCGAAACCGTTGAGCGAGACAAACGTGGGGACCTGCCCGTTCATCGAACCTTGCGTCTTGGACATCACCGCACCGATGCCCGGGCGACCGCCCATGGGACGGAGCGAGGTCTCGGACCAGCCGGAGTCGGATTGCGTGGGGTCGTGTTCGTCGCGGACGCCGGTGACCGAGCGGATGATGGCGAACTTGTCGGCATTCTTGGCGAGGTTGGGCATCAACTCGCAGATTTCCATGCCCGGCACATTGGTGGCGATGGGGCTGAACTCGCCCCGGATCTCTTGCGGTGCATTGGGCTTGAGGTCGAACATGTCGAGGTGCGACGGGCCACCCGACAGGTAGATGTTGATGATCGACTTCTTGCGGAGCGAGCCGCCGGCTTCCGCGCGCAGCATGTCGGCCATGGAGAGGCCGCCCATCGCGCCACCGACGGCCAAGCCGCCGATTTTGAGAAAGTCGCGGCGAGAAACGCCGTCGCAGAAGCGGTTGGTGTTGCCGTAGATCGTCAACATGGCCTACCTCGATGTTCGGACTGACTGAGAGATGTTTTGGCGGGCTGGGACGACGAATGTCGCACCCATGCGTACATCTTCATTTGTCAACGTTATCGATTTCGTTTCGACAAATCAACATTATTTTATATGAATTGGGATTGATCCGAGTGGGAAAGCGTTGCGGGAACCGGGGCGGGAGGCTCGTTTTGACTGCAACTGCATGGCGTATATAATTTTGTGACTCAGAATACCTGTAAGGTGGCCCCGCGAACTTTCGAAAAGCCAACGGGCCGGTGGAGGTCTTGCCTCCACCGGCCCGTGTTCGGCCAAACCTGGCCGTATGATGAACCCGGCGAGCCGGGGATATTTTCGCTAGCCGGCGGAGGCTTTCCTCCACCAGCCGTGTTCGGCCAACCTGGCCGTATCGTGAACCCGGCGAGCCGGGATTACTTTCGTTAGCCGGCGGAGTTTATCCTCCACCGGCGGTCGGCCAACCTGGCCGTATGATGAACCCGGCGAGCCGGGGTTGTCTCGGTTCGTTCGCGGTCGTCTGTCTCTGTTCGTTGCAATCGCTTACAGCTTGCCGATCGGCTGGACCACGATGTTGCGATAGGTGTCGGTTTCGGTCTCCGAGAGCTTCTCCTTGCCGAACATCCCGTCACTTCCCACCACGCCCCACTGGTAGTTCTTGCCCGATTCCAAGTCCTTGCCGACCAGACCGACGCGGTAGAAGTTCTTGCCGTCCTTCACTTGGCTGGCCACCACATGGCCGGCGGACAGCTTCCAGACAGCGACTTGGCCGGGCTCCAAGGTCAGGTGATTCTCGAACTTGCCGGTTCCTTCGTTCGCACACTCGACAAACAGGTCGAACTGCAGGGTCTTGTTGGTGCTGTTCTTGACGTGAATGTAAGTGCCACCGTTGTTCAGCTTCTTGGCGGCCCAAGCGGGCGAGGCCGACACAGCAACCAGCAGCAGAGCGGCAAGAGCGAGGTGGCTTTTCATCGTTTTCGTTTTCTTCGGGAAGACTTTGTTGCGTTGTTTCGATGAGAAGCGAGTAAAGCAACCGACGTGCCAATCGAAACCGCGACATTCGATGCGGAACTTAAGTACATATTTTTGAGCATGTTGCAATTTATGATCGCACTGTAGTCGCTGGCTGCAGGTAGGCGGCGATGTCAAAGTGATTCTAATTGCTCTCGATTTGGGATGTCGTTTTGATTACACATCGGCTGCCTAATGAATCATTGTGATGGCGCACGCTTTTAACCAAAGTGCTGCCTGATTCGGCAGAATCAAAGTCGGTGAGGGAACTTGCCCGACCCGTGCGTCGTCGTAGGGGTGGATTAAGCTAGGTAAACCGTCGCACCGTCCGCCCTCTCTCTGACTACCGCCTTCTCGGAGCCCCCTCGATGTCCCTTTTCTTCGCTCTGCCTCGCGCTCGGATGGCGACTGCGATCCTGCTGGCCGCCACTTGCACGCTGACCGCTCGCGCGGCGATCGCCCAGGAGAAGAAGGAAGCCACACTGCCGATCAAGAAGGTGGTGATGTTCAACTCGGGCGTAGCGTTCTTCGAGCACAACGGCAAAGTCACCGACGACGCCAAGCTCGATCTGCAGTTCAACACCAAGGACATCAACGACCTGCTCAAGAGCATGGTCCTGCAGGATCTCGACGGGGGTCGAATCTCCACGGTCACTTACACGTCGCGCGATCCCATCACGAAGACGCTGAAGACGTTCGCCATCGACCTGACCAGCAACCCATCTCTTTCGCAGTTGCTGGCTCAGGTTCGCGGCGAGAAGATCGAGATCGACGGCCCCTCGAAGATCACCGGCATCATTTTGGGCGTAGAGAAGAAGAACGTCCGCGTCGGCGACAAAGAGGTCGTGGAAGTCGAGATGCTGAATCTGCTGACCGACGATGGGCTGCGGAGCATTTCGCTGGAGAATGTCGGCCGCATCAAGCTGGTGAACGAGAAGCTCGATGCCGAACTGCGCCAGGCGCTGCAGATTCTGGCTCTGGGCCATACCACTGACAAGAAGGCCGTGAGCCTGAACTTTGTCGGCAAGGGGGCCCGCAATGTCCGCGTCGGCTACATCCAGGACGCTCCGATCTGGAAGACCAGCTACCGGCTGGTGCTGGATGACGAGGCGGCTCCCTTCCTGCAAGGCTGGGCGATCGTCGAGAACACCACGGAGGAAGATTGGAAGGATGTGAATCTGACTCTGATCAGCGGTCGTCCCATCTCATTCGTGATGGATCTCTATCAGCCGCTGTATGTGAACCGACCCGTGGTCGAGCCGGAACTGTACGCCTCGCTCCGCCCGCAGACTTACGGGCAAGATCTAGCCCGTGCCGATCAAGAGTTCCGCCAGGCGGCCAACGAAAAGGCCAAGGAGATGCGCGACGGGGACAAGTTAGCCAAGCAGAGCGAGGGGCAATTCGATGCTCGCAGGGCGAACTTTGCCGGAGCAGGGGCTGCGGCTGCTCCGGGCAAACCTGCCGAGCGCTTGGATTTGCAGCAGGGCGTGCAGTCGCTGGCTCAGGCCACCGACGTCGGGGAGCTGTTTCAGTACTCCATCGCCAATCCGGTATCGCTCCCCCGTCAGCAGTCGGCCATGCTGCCGATCGTGAACAACAGCGTGAAGGGGGAGAAGGTTTCGATCTACAACGAGAGCGTGCAGGCCAAGCACCCGCTCAATGGGCTCAAGCTGGTCAACTCGACCGAGCTGCACTTGATGCAGGGCCCGATCACGGTCTTCGACGGCGGCATCTACGCCGGCGACGCCAAGATCGAAGACCTGGCCCCGGGCACGACGCGGCTGATCAGCTATGCCTTGGATCTGGACACCGAAGTGGCACCCGAGTCGAAAGGGAGCACCGACGAATTGACCAGCGTCCGGATCGTGAAGGGGACGCTGGAAACCTTCCGCAAGTATCGCCGGACGAAGGGCTACACGATCAAGAACTCGGGCTCGAAGGCCAAGAACGTGCTGATCGAGTTCCCGATCGCCAGCGGCTGGAACCTGGTCGCTCCGGCCAAGCCCGATGACACGACTCGGGATCGCTACCGCTTCTCGGTCAAGGCGGCCCCCGGCAAGCCCGAGAAGCTGGAAGTGATCGAAGAGCGGACGGGGCAGCAGAACTACGCGCTGAACAACCTAGACGACAACACGATCGGCATCTATCTGCGATCGACGGTTGCCGTGAGCCAGAAGGTCAAAGATGCGCTGGCCGAAGTGATCAAGAAGAAGCAGGCCATCGCGGCGGTGGTGCAGAGCCGTCAGCAGCTTGAGCAGAAGATCACGATCATCGACCAGGAGCAGAACCGCATCCGCCAGAACATGGCGCAGTTGCAGAAGAACAGTGAACTCTACAATCGCTATGTAAAGAAGTTCAGCGACCAGGAGAGCGAGATTGAGGGCTATCGCGAAACGATCAAGAAGCTGATCGACGACGAGAGCAATCTACGCAAGGCCTTTGATGCTTATCTGATCGGCCTGGAGCTGGTGTAGAGCCGACGGATCGATGTGCCTGTCCCCTGGATCATAGAGTCGCTCGCTCTTTCCTGCGGTCGCTTTTTGCACGCTCGCGCCCTAAAATGCTCAGAGCTTGGTGGCGCGTGCTTGCGCCGCAGCCGGAGGGGTGACGATGTCGACAGATAGCACCATCTTGGATGTGGAATACCCGGAGTCGGATGCGGAGCCGATAGGAGAAAGCGATCTGCATCGGGATTGGATGTACCGCATTATCGAGATGTTGCAGTGGCATCTGCGTGGCGAACGAGCCTATGTGACCGGCAATCTGCTCGTCTACTACGTCGAAGGAGACCCGACCAAGGTGATCTCGCCCGACGCCATGGTGGTAAAGGATTGCGAACAGCGACAGCGGCCGATCTATAAAATCTGGGAAGAACAGCGAACGCCCTGTTTTGTGCTGGAGACCAGCTCGAAAACCACCAAGTCGGTCGACCTGGGCAAGAAGTGGCGACTGCATGCCGAACTGGGCATTGCCGAGTACTTCTTGTTTGATCCGACGGGCGACTATCTGAAAGAACGCCTGGTGGGGCATCGCCTGATGGGCGAGAGCTATGTTCGCATTGAGCCGGATGTGGAAGGGAACCTTGAGAGTGACGAACTCGGACTGCGCCTGCGAATGCGCGACGGTTTCCTGCACCTGTATTCCAGAGGTACGGACGATGAGATCCTGCCTGCCGCCGATCGGATCGTACTGTCTGAGCTGGAAATCGCCAAAATGAACCACGAGAAGATGCTTCTCGAACGGAAGCTGAGCGTTGCCGAGGCGGCGCGTCAGACCGAGGCCGCCGCACGTCAAGCCGCCGAAGCCGAAGTTGCCCGCTTACGTGTCGAACTTGCCCGGCGTCCGCCGGCCGAGTCTTAGTTGCCCGCCATGGATCGTTTTTCAGTCCCTCGCGCGGCCTATGTCCATGTTCCCTTTTGCGTGCATCGCTGCGGCTACTGCAACTTCACCGTTACGGCGGGCCGCGACGATCTGATCGGGGCCTATCTGACCGCCCTGGAGCGCGAGCTTAGCGCCTTGGGCGAGCCCCGCGCGGTCGACACGCTCTTTGTCGGCGGAGGGACACCGACGCATCTTCCGCCGGCCGATCTCGCCCGCTTGATGGAACTGATCAATCGCTGGTTTCCTCGCAGCGAAGGGCACGAGACCTCGTTCGAGGCCAACCCGGCCGGTTTAACTGCCGAGAAGCTCGATCTGCTGCAGGCGGGCGGCGTGAACCGCATCAGTCTGGGCGTGCAGTCCTTCGATCCCAAGGTGCTGAAATCACTGGAACGCGACCATGGCCCTGATGAGATCGCCCGCAGCGTGGAGTTGGCCAAGGCGCGCTTCCCTGCGGTCTCGCTGGATTTGATCTTCGCCGCCCCTGAGCAATCGCTGGCTCAATGGCTTGCTGATCTGTCGCAGGCCATCGCGCTGGAGACGCAGCATGTCTCGACCTACGGCCTGACATTCGAGAAAGGGACCACCTTCTGGACTCGCAAGGAGCGGGGGTTGCTGGACCAGGCCAACGAAGATCTGGAACGCGACATGTATCTGTCCGGCATTGACACGATTACCCAGGCAGGGTTTACGCACTACGAAGTCTCGAACTTCGCACGGCCCGGCTTTCGCTGCCGTCATAACGAGGCCTATTGGGCGGGGGATTCGTACTACGCGGCCGGACCTGGAGCGGCGCGTTATGTCGACGGCCGACGGGAGATGAACCATCCCAGCACCACCACCTGGATGAAACGCGTGATGGCCGGTGAATCTCCCGTGAACGAGAGCGAGACCTTGGAGCCTTCGGATCGTGCCCGTGAAGCGGCCGTCTTCGGACTGCGGCGCATGGAGGGGCTCGATCGCGCGGTTTTCGCGGCGCAGACCGGCTTTGAGTTGGACAAGCTCTTGGGGCCGGCACTGGTGCGACACGTCGAGACAGGTTTGCTGGCTGACGACGGTCGACACGTGCGGCTGACGCGGGCTGGGCTGATGGTCAGCGACGCGATCTGGCCCGACTTCTTGCGGGTCTGAGTTCCAAACTGGAGCGGGCGGCTAGCCGAAGCCAGAAGTGGCTAGCTGAAGAAGTTGTCGCCGAACAGGTTCAACTGGGGCTTGGTGACGACGTCGATATCGCCGTTCACTTCGCACTGGCAGGCCAGCCGCATCTTGCCTTCGTGACCGACGTAGGCCATCGAGGGAAGAGGGTCGGGCACGGGGAGGTTAAACTTGGCTTTCTCGAGCATTCCCATGGGGCTGGTGTTTTCCATCCCCTTGGTCACCAGCACGCGGCACGATCCACACATGCCGAAGCCGTAGCAGTTCACGATCTCGTTGACTGCGGCGCCGACGCCGTTGACGCCGTCGTAGATCTTGACGCCGGAGTCCAGGGCGGCTCGGCGCAGATTGGCGCCCTTGGGGACTTCGATCTGCTTCTTTTCGTTCACGAAGTTGACGATCGGCATCGTGGTTCTCGTGGTGCTCTACTCGCCGGGAAGTGGCTAAAACGTCGCCATTCTAGTACGAGAAGCGAGAAGTTTCCAGGGAGTGGAAAAGTTGTCCTTACTCCTGCCGCGAAACCACAAACTCCGTCAGGTGCCGCAGCACGGCCGTGGCGGCATTGTCGGGCAGGGCCTCCAGTTCGCCGGCGGCACGGCGAGCAAAGTCAGCAGCACGTTCGCGGGCGTATTCCAGGCCATCGCTGCGGCCCAGCCACTCGGCCAGGCGCGGACGCCGGGCTGCCTCGGGACCCGAAAGGACCTCGATCAACTCGGCTCGGGCGGCCGGTTCCAACTGATCCAGCAAACGGATCAACGGCAGGGTCAGCTTTTGCTTCTCCAGGTCGGTGCCCATCGACTTGCCGGTCTTCCGCTCGTCGCCGGTCAGGTCCAGCAGGTCGTCGCAGATCTGGAAGGCGATGCCCAGGTCGCGGCCATAGCGGGCCAGACCCTGTACGATCGGCCGACCGGCCCCCGCGTAGTGGGCCCCAAGCTTGCAGCAGCAGGCGCACAATTCGGCAGTCTTCCCCTCGATGATCGACAAATACTCGTCTTCCGTCAGGGCGAAGTTGCCGCGGCTTTCGATCTGCCGCAGTTCCCCTTCGCAGACAATATTGGTGGCCCGGCCGATGGCCTGGCAGGCATAGGTCGTTTCCAGGGTGCTGGCCAGGTGGAAGGCGTGCGTGAACAGGTAATCGCCCAGCAGCACGCTGGCCTCGTTGCTCCAGCGGGCGTTCACCGTCTCGCGGTGTCGACGCATGTTGGCTTCGTCCAGCACATCGTCGTGTACCAGCGTAGCGGTGTGGATCATCTCCAGCACAGCCGACAGAACCAGGTGGTCACCGTTCAGATTGCCACAGGCCTTGGCCGAAAGCAGCACCAGAGCCGGTCGCAGACGCTTGCCCCCCAGGTGATAACTGTGTCGGACCAACTGGTCGACAAAGGGGTGCTTGCTCTGCAGTTCGCGTTGCAGCAGCTCCTCGGCCTTGGCCAGATCGGCGGCCACCGGAGCATAAAGCTGGGCCAGATGTTGCTGCCGGGCTTCGCGATCTCGAACCTCGAGTGTCATGGATCGTCTTTCCTGCTCGAACTGGAATCCAAGGCGAGCAAAAGGTTGCATCCATTCCTTCGCGGCACGATTGCCTTACGAAAGAATCTTATGCCGCATGTCGGCAGGCTAGCCCGGTCCGGCGAGCGCTGGCCCGAGGCCAGAATCGCGACACGGTAGCATAGCCGCGCGGCAATGGTCAACGGGGGGACCGACTTCAAGCCTGGCGGACAAAATGCCCGCTTTGGCCCCCCGACTTCTCCTCCAAATGAATCTCTTCGATCGACATTCCTCTATCGATGGACTTACACATGTCGTAAACCGTCAAGGCGGCAACACTCGCCGCCGTGAGGGCTTCCATTTCCACGCCCGTTCGGGCACGTACTCGGGCGGTAACTTCGATTGTCAGAGTGGTTTCGTCGGGGAACGCGAAACTAATGCTGACGGCATCCAGTCCGATTGGGTGGCACAGGGGGATGAGATCGGCCGTCCGCTTCGATCCCATAATGCCTGCCAAGCGAGCCACTTCCAGCACGTCTCCCTTAGCAAATCCTTTGTCACGAATCTTTTGCAATGTCTGGGCGGCCATCCTGACCCGGGCACTCGCCCGGGCGGTGCGGTCGGTCACTTCTTTGTGGCTCACATCCACCATGCGGCTAGCGCCGTCGGCATCGAAATGGGTCAGGCCGCTCATGGGGAAGCTCGCACGGATTGATCGCAATGGGTTGGCTCGAAACAGGTTTCTGAGCATTGTAAAAGGCCAACCTTACGGGGCCAATTGGCTCCCTGACTGAGAAACCGTGTTCGGCGCGATCGATTAACCGTCACTGCCCAGTAAACCGAGTCGGGTGGTCCGCCTGCCATTTAGCGATTGCTGACGCGAATCGCCTGGGCCAGCTCGCGTGCCAGTTGCTCGTGGGCGGTTCCCCGGCGTAAAACGAACCGCACCAGGCCCCGTCCGAAGTGCTTGCTCATGGAGCGCTCGTGGAGCGGCCCGACCTTGCCGCGCGGCGGCAGCCCGTAGACCAAGGCGATGCCGAAATTCATCTCGACATAGCGTCGCACGGTGGCCGCCAGGAAGGGCTCGACGCGTGGCGCGGGACCTTCCAGCACCCCGCTCCGGTCGAGCATGGCCACCAGTTCTGGCTGATCCGACATGGTGTACCGCGACGTAATCAGTGGATAGCTCTTCAGGTCGGCGGGTCGGACGTTCTTCTTTCGTGCCAAGGGATGCCGCTTGGGCGTGAGCAACAGCGTGTCGATCTCGTACGCCGACTCAAATTCCAGTCCCGGCGGAACGCGCTCCGGGGCGCGGTCGGTCGTGAGTCCCAGGTCGGCGTCGTTGGCTTCCACGGCCCGGGCGACCTGGTCGTCGCGAATCTCAAGGAACGCCAGACGGACCTGAGGCCGCAGCTTCAGAAACGTCTGCACGGCGTGGGGCAGATCCTCTTGAATGATGCGGGGAGGACCGGCCACCACCAGCCGCACGTCGGCCTGCTCGCGGGCCAGCTCGAACCGCTTGCGCAGCGCGGCGGCCGACGTAACGATCGGCGAGACCATCTCGGCCAGCAGTCGCCCCTCGGCCGTCAGATGGCAGCCTCGCCCGTGCGGCTCGATCAACTTGACGTGAAACTCGCGTTCCAGCGACATCACTTGTTCGCGGACTGTGGGATGTGTGAGTCCCAGCGATTTGGCAGCGGCGGCGAGGCTTCCCAGGCGTGCGGTTTCGCCAAAGCTGCGGAGCTGCTGCAGGGTCAGTTCTTTGTACGAGCGGCTCTTGGCACGAGGGAAGGGCATCGTCGGCTCGCTAAAGGTTAAACCTTCATGAAGTGAATCTTTCCGTCGTCCATCGTACACTTGTATTCGGGGCACTTCCACCGGAGACTTGAAGAAACAAGTTTGACGTTACCTGGCACACCTCGGAATCGCTTTCCAGATGAACGCACCGGAGCCGATAGGAAGCGCGGTCCGCTCGCAAGACACTTGGTTGCCGCAGGTGTTGCGCAACGATCCCACGCGTTCTGGCTGGCGGCGTTTCCTCGCCGAACTGCTCGCGTTTGCCTGGCACCAGGCGCTTGCCTGCGCCTTTCCGGTCTTCATCTTTGCCATGCTCGGGGCGACCCACTGGACGAGCCTCGGACTGTACCGTTACGACCTGCTCCTCATCGCCTGTATCTTGTTTCAGGCAGTGGTGTACCTGCGTGGGATCGAGACCGTCGACGAGTTGCGTGTCATCTGCCTGTTCCACGTCCTGGGTCTGGCCCTGGAACTATGGAAGGTACACATCGGGTCATGGTCCTACTCAGGCGACGCCTGGAGCAAGATCGCCGGCGTGCCGCTGTTTGGTGGTTTCATGTACGCCAGTGTGGCGAGTTATATCTGCCAGTCGTGGCGTCGCCTGAGGCTGCGTTTCTACGGCTGGCCGTCGACGCCGGTGTGCCTGGCGATCTCCCTGGGCATCTACGGAAATTTCTTCACCAATTACTTCATCCCCGATCAGCGTCTCCTGCTCTTTGCGGTGGTGATCCTGGCCTTCTGGCGCGCTGAGGTGATCTATGTGCCCAACGGCCCTGAACGACGCATGCCGATCTTGCTATCGTTCGTGTTGGTGGGACTCTTCATCTGGTTCGCCGAACATATCGCGACCTTCTTGGGAGCATGGCGCTACCCCAACCAGCATCACGGCTGGAAGCCGGTGTACTGGCAGAAGCTGACCTCTTGGTGGCTGCTGGTGATCGTCAGCATCGTCATCGTGGCCGAGCTCAAGCGTCTCAAGGGCCGACTGACGGAAGCAACGACCGTGTTCAGGCACGCCCGGCCATGAGCGTGCAAATCGATTGATGCCTTCGGTGCAGGTGGCATGGAAAGACGTTGCGGGCTCACTAAAGGTTAAACCTTCAGGTTGTGAAGATAGATCGGTGTCCCACTTACACTTGTATTCCGAGCCATTGCACCTGAGACTCGAAGGGACGGATTCGCCCTTACGTTGCTGGCTTCGGAACCGATTGCCCCGATGTATACCTCCTTCCCTCTTCGAGCCGCATTCTTCGGGCTGTGCCTGCTGGCCGGTTCGTCGACAAGCGGAGAAGAGCCGGGGCGCGACGCGGCCTTCTTCGAGAGCAAGATACGCCCGCTGCTGGTGCAGCGCTGCTACGAGTGTCACGCCCGCACGGCCAAGCACCGCGAAGGGGGACTGGCCGTCGATTCGCGAGCGGGGTTGATGGCCGGCGGCGAGACGGGCGCTGCGATCGTGCCAGGCAAGCCGGAAGAGAGTTTGCTGGTGCTGGCCGTGAAATACGACGGAGACGTGCAGATGCCCCCGGTGGGCAAGCTGCCGGCCGAGGAGATCGCCCTGCTGAGCGAGTGGGTCCGTCGGGGCGCGCCGATGCCCGAGGACGGCGTCACGGAGATGAAGCGCAAGGGGATCGACTTCGAAACTGGTCGGAAGTTCTGGTCGTTCCAGCCTCCAAAGGCATCGCCGCCGCCGACCGTGAAGGATACACAGTGGTCGCGGAAGGCGATCGATCCGTTTGTACTGGCGGCGATGGAACGCCGGGGCCTCGAGCCCTCCCCCAGGGCGGACGCTCGCACGCTGATTCGCCGCGCAACCTTTGATCTGATCGGGCTGCCGCCTGAGCCCGAAGAAGTTGAGCAGTTCGCCAGCGACCCTTCGCCCGAGGCCTACGCCCGGCTGGTCGATCGGCTGCTGGCTTCTCCTCACTATGGTGAGCGCTGGGGACGCTACTGGCTCGACTTCTCGCGCTATGCCGACGGCAATACCACGTCGCTCGAGGTCCGTGGCCAAGCATGGCTCTATCGCGACTGGATCGTGCAGGCCCTGAACCAGGACCTGCCTTATGACCAGTTCGTTCTCAAGCAACTGGCCGCCGACAAACTCCTCGGAGCGCAACCAGCCGATCTGGCGGCGCTTGGTTTTCTGGCCACCGGCCCCGAGTACTTTAAGGAACTCAAGCTTGCCCCCTCGGTGATACAGGGAATTGTGGCCGACGAGTGGGAAGAGCGGATTGACGCCATCGGGCGGACCTTTCTGGGGCTGTCGCTGGCCTGTGCCCGCTGCCACGATCACAAGTTCGATCCGATCAGCACTGACGACTACTACGCCCTGGCCGGTGTGCTGGCCAGTTCGCGGCTGGTCGATCGCTTTGTGGTATCCGAAGCGGAAGCCGGCGCGGTGAACAAGGCCGTTCGTCAGGTGCAGGCGATTGAGGCCGAGATCAAGCGTCACCAGGAGTCGCAGAAGCTCTCGGACGAAGCGCGGGACAAAGCTGCCTGGCTGGCCGAACAGAAGGCCGCCATCGAGCGCGACACCCCGCGATTTCACTCGGCCTTGGCGCACGCGTTGGATGACGCCGCGCTACACGTCCTGCCTGCCGGCCCCGACAACACCAAGCTCGAGTACAAGCCGGGCGAGGCTCTTGATCTGCAGATTCATATCCGGGGCAATCCGGCCAAGCTGGGGGCCAAGACCCCTCGGCGGTTCCTTACGGTCCTTTCGCCCACGTCGCCCGAACCCTTTAAGCAAGGGAGCGGTCGGCTGGAGCTGGCTCAGTCGCTGGTGAGCACGGCCGCGCCTTTGTCGGCCCGTGTGATGGTGAATCGCGTTTGGAAGCTGCACTTTGGCCGCGGCCTGGTCGAGACCCCCAGTGATTTCGGGGCCCAAGGGTCACGGCCCAGCCACCCCGAACTGCTCGATGACCTGACCAGCCGCTTTATCGCCGGGGGCTGGTCGTTGAAGTGGCTGCATCGCGAGATCATGCTCTCGGCGGCCTATCAGCAGGCCAGCGCCTCGCATCCGGCCAAGGTTGCGGTCGATCCAGACAGCAAGCTGCTGTGGCGAATGAGCCGTCGCCGGCTCGATATCGAGGCCTGGCGCGACGCCGTGTTGAGCGTCTGCGGCCAGCTCGATCGACAGATCGGCGGGCCAAGCGTCTCGCTCACGTCGCGTGGAAATCATCGCCGCACGCTCTACGGCAAGATCGATCGGGCAGACGTCGAAGACATGCTCCGTCTGCACGACTTCCCGGATCCCTCCACGCACAGCCCCGATCGCGAACCGACTACGACCGCATTGCAGCAGCTCTTTGTTCTCAACAGTCCGTTCATGGCCGACAAGTCCGAGGTCCTCGCCCGACGGCTGCTGGCCGCCGATAAGCCGGCGGCCGACGAGCTGGTGCGACGGGCCTATAGGCAACTCTTCGCGCGGACGCCGCGCGAGAGCGAACAGCAGTTGGGCGTCGCGTTTCTTGCGTCTCGGTCAGTCGGAGGGGACTTGAGCATCGACGCCGTGCGGCAGTACACGCAGGCCTTGCTCGGCAGCAACGAGTTTCTATTTGTCGATTGATCGAAGGACCGCAACGATGGCCGACATCACACGCCGGACGATGATCGAACGGATGGGCGGAGGGCTGGGCATGATCGGCCTGGCCCCGCTGCTGGCCAGCGATGCCGCGGCCGCCGCTGCGCAGGTCGCGCCGCGGGCCAAGCGGGTGATCCACCTGTTCATGAACGGTGGGCCGTTTCAGGGAGACTTCTTCGATCCCAAGCCGATGCTCACCAAGCATGCCGGCACGCGCCCCAAGGAAGTCGAGCTGCGCACCGAACGGGCTACGGCCGGGCTACTGGCCTCTCCGTTCAAGTTCGAGCCTCGCGGAAAATCGGGCGTGCCCGTGAGCGAGCTGCTTCCCAGAGTGGCCGGCTGCATCGACGACATGTGCATCCTGCGCTCGCTCCATTCCGACAACCCGAATCACGGGCCTGCGCTTTATCAAATGAACAATGGGTCCATCACCCCGCGTCGGCCGAGCATGGGCTCGTGGTTTCTGTATGGGCTGGGGGCCGAGAACCAGAATCTGCCGGGCTATGTGGTCCTTTGCCCCGGGCGTCCGGTCCGATTCGCAGAACTATGGTCCAGCTCGTTCCTGCCGGCCGAGTATCAGGGGACCTACATCAACCACAGCGATCTGGATCCGCAGAAGATGGTTCCCAATCTTAAGAACGGGACCCTCACCTCCGAGGTTCAACGGCAGCAACTCGACCTGATGCAGGCCCTGAATCGCGAGCACCTGAGCGAACGCGGCCCCGATAACTTGCTGGAAGCCCGCATCAAGAGCATGGAATCGGCCTATCGCATGCAGGCGGAAGGGGCCGAGGCCTTCGATCTGAATCGCGAAACCAAGGCGACGCGCGATGCTTACGGCCAGGGTCACTTCGCCAACGCGTGCTTGCTGTCGAGGCGATTGGCCGAGCGGGGCGTACGCTTTACGCAGGTCTACTACGGCAATGGCCAGCCTTGGGACACGCACGGGAACCACAACGCCCAGGTGCGGACGCTGGCCCAATCAATCGATCAACCGATCGCGGCCCTGCTGACGGATCTGAAGCAGCGGGGGATGCTGGACGAGACGCTGGTGCTGTGGGGCGGAGAGTTTGGCCGCACGCCGACTTCCGAGAGCGGCGATGGTCGGGACCACAACCATTATGGCTTCACCATGTTCATGGCCGGCGGCGGAGTGCGCGGCGGCATGACGTATGGAGAGACCGACGACTTCGGCTTTCGCGCGGTCCACAACAAGGTACACGTACACGACCTGCACGCTACGATCCTGCACCTGCTGGGGATCGACCACGAGAAGCTGACCTATCGCTACTCGGGCCGTGACTACCGCCTGACGGATGTCTCAGGCCGCGTGCTGAAGGAAATCGTGGCGTGATGATTGCTGACTTGCTTTCGCTGCTTATCTCAAATTTCAGATCTCAAATCTGAGATCAACATCACTCGGCCCCAACTTTTCAAACACTTTCCGCGAGTCCCTCTCATGTCGCGCGTCACCGATCACTTTCAACGTGCCAAACGCTCTCTGGCCGGCGGAGTCTCCTCGTCCACCCGCGTGAATCGGGCCCTCGGGCATCCGATGTACGTAGCCCGGGCCGAAGGGTGCAAAGTCTGGGACCTGGACGGCCGCGAATACTACGACCTGTGCTGCAGCCACGGGGCCACGCTGCTGGGGCACGGGGATCCGCGCGTCACGGCTGCCGTGCAGCAGGCCATGGCCAGCGGCGCGGCTTGCTCGTACGAGAACGAATCGCTGGCCGATCTGGCGGAACTGCTGTGCGACACGATCCCTAGCTTCGAGCGGGTCCGCTTCACCGGTTCGGGAACCGAAGCCACGATGCACACGCTGCGGCTCGCCCGGGCGTATACGGGGCGCTCGAAAATATTGAAGATCGAGGGGAATTTCCACGGCTACCACGATCAGGTGATGTACTCCATTGGCACGCCGGTCGGCGCGCTGGGGCCAGAATCATCGCCCAACGCCTGGCCGGGTTCATCGGGCATGACGCCGGGGCTGGCCGAGCAACTGGTGCTGGTGCCGTACAACCGGGCCGATCTGCTGGCCGAGGCGATCCGCAAGCACGCCCATGAGCTGGCGGCCGTGATCTGCGAACCGGTCTATTACAACGCCGGGTGCATTGTTCCCACCACCGAGTTCATGCAGGTCATGCGGCAGGAGACCGAGCGGCACGGCATCCTGCTGATCTTCGACGAGGTTCAGTCGGCCTTCCGCATGGGATCCGGTGGAGCGCAGGAATATCTCGGGATCACGCCCGACCTGTGCACCGTGGGCAAGGCCGTCGGCGGAGGTTTCCCGCTCAGTGTCTTCGGTGGGCGGGCTGACATCATGGCCAAGTTGATGCCGCAGGGTGATTGCCAGCACAGCGGCACCTACAACGGCCATCCCGTCGTGGTGGCGGCGGCGCTCGCCGCCGTGCGGGCCTATCGCGGGCCGGGCTTCTACGAGCACATCTTTGCCATCGCCGACCAGTTGTACGGCGGCATGAATCGGATCTTCGCGGAGCAAGGGGTGCCAGGCCTGGCGCTCGGCGTGGGGGCACGGTTCGGCATTTACTTTGGAGTCGACGGAACGCCGAGCGGATACCGTCAGACCCTGGAACACGAGCGCGAGACGATGTTGAAGTTCATTGCGGCCGCAATCGATAACGGAGTCTATCTGCATGACTACGGCGGCGGAGCCTGCCATCATGGGTTCTGCGCGGCGATGACGGCGGCCGATGTGGAGGCCACGCTGGAGCGATTGGAAACAGCAGTGGAGTCGTTGAAGGTGCGTGAGCCGGTTGGTGCGTTGACGACGTCGTAGCGTTGTGGAGCTGACTTTACAACATGGAAAGGTGTCGCATGCGAATCGGCGTGGCGCAGGTCAGCCAGGAATCGAACACCTTTAACCCGCTGCCGACAACGCGACAGAATTTCATTTCGTTCGGCTATCAGCGCGGCCGCGAACTGATCGAGCAGCTCCGCGAAACCAGCGAAGTCGGCGGCTTCATTCAGTCGCTGGAAGTCTGGCCCGAGAAACCCGAGATCGTGGGCTTGGCACGCATGATGGCCTGGCCCAGCGGTCGTGCCACGCGCGAGACGTTCGATTGGCTCCGCGACGAATTGCTGGATGGGCTCGCTCAAACAGGGCCGCTCGATGGGCTGCTCGTCTCGCTGCACGGGGCAATGACCGCCGACGAACATCCCGACGTGGAAGGAGACCTGCTCGAGGCGCTTCGCGGCGTAGTCGGCGAGCAAATGCCGCTGGTGGCCACGCTCGACCTGCACGCGCATGTCACGCCCAAGATGGTACAGCACGCCAGCACGCTGGTGACGTTTCATACCGCACCGCATATCGATGTCTTCGAGACCGGCGTGCGCGGTGCCGCCGTATTGCGACGGATCCTGGTCGAGGGCGTTCGCCCGGTTACGGCCTTCGCGCGGATTCCGATGGTCCCACCGGCCGAGCGGGCCAACACGCAGAATCCCGCCAGTGCGAGTTACGCTTTCCGCGAGCGCCTGCAGGCCTTGGAGGCCGATCTGCGGATCCTCTCAGCCGGGCTGACCACCGTGCAGCCTTGGCTCGATGTGCCGGAGCTGGGCTCCTCGGTGCTGATCACGACCGTGGATGACGCCGGGTTGGCCGAGACCGAATGTCGTAGTCTCGCCAGCAGTGTCTGGTCGCATCGCGCGGACTATCTGCCGGAACTGGTCACCGTGGAGGAAGCGGTGCGGCAGGCCCGCGAAATCGACGGGTTGGTGGTGCTGAGCGACGCGGCCGATGCTACCACCTCGGGCGCGCCGGGCGATTCCACCTGGGTGCTGCGCGAGCTGCTCAAGCACCCGTGGCCGCGCGGCGCCGCGGTGACGCTGGTCGCGCCGGAGATCGTCGCGCAGGCCGAAGCTGCCGGACCTGGCGCGCTGATCGATGTTTCGCTGGGGGGGCGCCGCGACGCCCGGTTCTCGACCCCAGTAGCAGCTACCGCGCGGGTCGAGCGGGCCTTCGACGCCCAGTTCGTGATCTCAGGGCATCTAGCCAAAAACCTGGCCATCGATATGGGGCGTACCGTACTGCTGGCGATTGGCGATGTGCGGTTGATCGTCACTTCGCGCAGCGGGCCCCACTTCGCCCCGGAACTCTTCCTCGCAGCAGGCCTCAATCCGTTCGCGCTCAATCTGCTGGTGGCCAAGAGCCCCTGCGGCTTTCGCGCTGCCTACGAATCCCGCGCGGCAAAGATCCTGCTGGTCAAGGCGCCTGGCTGCGCCCCTTCGGACATCTGGAACTACGAATATTCCCAGCGGCCGCATCCGCTGTGGCCCTGGGAAGAGATCGAGGGCTGGCAGCCGACGTGCGAGGTTTTCACTCTGTAGGGAACGCCCTCCGTGGCGTTCCAGGCGCCAAAGCAGATCCTCAAATTCCATTCGATTCCGCGAATGGAGTGTCCGCGAAGACGCACGGAACGCCACGGAGGGCGTTCCCTACAGTGCCGACGTGCGAGATCTTCAAGTAGAAGGCGGTCCGGCGGCACTCTCTCCCTCGCACGCTTCGCCGACATCCCCCGCATCCGCGGCCGCGCGGTTCCAGCCCGCGAACTGCCGCTCCTTATAGTCGGCGAATCGATCGGCCAGAATCGCCTCGCGCGCTCCGGCCAACAACCGCTGATAGTACGTCAGGTTGTGGATCGAAAGCAGAATTGGCCCCAGCATCTCGTCGGCCTGGAACAGATGCCTCAGATAGGCCCGGCTGTGCTTGCAAGCCACGCACGGGCAGTCGGCTTCCAACGGGCGTTCATCGCGGGCGTGCTTCTGATTCCGAAGCCGCACGGTCCCTTCGGCGGTAAAGGCCAGCGCGTTGCGGCCGTTGCGGGTCGGCATCACGCAGTCGAACATGTCGATGCCGCGCGCGACGGCTTCCAGCAGATCCTGCGGGCGACCGACGCCCATCAGGTAGCGGGGCTTGCCGGCCGGCAGCGCGGGGACTGTCCCTTCCAGGATGCGATACATCTCCGGCGGAGGTTCGCCCACGCTCAAGCCGCCGACGGCATAGCCCGGGAAGTCGAGCGCAGCCAACTGCTTGGCACAGCGCACGCGCAGGTCCAGGTCGAGCCCTCCCTGCACAATGGCAAACTGCGCCTGGTCGGGCCGACGGGCAGCGGCGCGAGCCCGGGCTGCCCAGCGAATAGAGCGCTCCATGGCGTCGGACACCAGTTCGGCCGGCGCGGGGAGGCCGACCACGTGGTCGAGGACCATCGCCACGTCGCTGCCCAGCGCTTCTTGAATAGCGACCGCCCGCTCGGGGGTCAGCTCGATCAGGCGGCCGTCGATGTGCGAGCGAAACGTGGCGGCGTGATCCGTTACCTTGGTCCGGTCGGCCAGGCTGAAGACCTGAAAGCCGCCGCTGTCGGTAAGGATTGGCCCGCTCCAGCCCATGAAGCCGTGCAGCCCGCCGAGTTGAGCGATGGTCTCTTCACCGGGACGAAGCGACAGGTGGTAGGTGTTCCCCAGGATCATCTTCGCGCCGGTGGCGCGGATCTGGTCGATGGTCAGCCCCTTCACGGTGGCCTGCGTGCCGACGGGCATGAAGGCAGGCGTCGGGACCGTGCCGTGCGGGGTCGCGAGTGTCCCCGCTCGGGCCGAAGTGCCGGCGTCCACGTGCTCCAGGGTCAGCGAGACGGGCGGCATGGGCTAGACCGCGCGGCAGATGAAGCACTTCAGGTACTCGCTCTCCAGGCAGGTCGCGCCGATCGGATGATCCGGCGACGCGCCGCGCTGCTCCAGCACTTGCACATCGCGTCCCGTTCGCTGCGACACGCCCGCCAGCATCTCCAGAAAGTCCTCGCGGCTCACATGCCCCGAGCAACTGCTGGTGACCAGAATGCCCCCCGGCTCGAGCAAATCGACGCCCAAGCGGTTGATGCGGTGATAGGCCTGCAAGGCATCCTGCACCGATTGTCGGCTGCGAGCAAACTTGGGCGGGTCGAGGAACACGGCCCCGAACTTCTCGCGGCGGGAGACCAACTGATCCAGGGCCTGGAAAGCATCGGAGGCTTCGAAGCGAACGTTGTTCACTTCGTTCAGCCGGGCGTTCCCCTTGGCCAAGGCCACCGCCTTGTCGCTGGTATCGACACCGATCACTTCCCGCGCGCCGCCGATCCGCGCGGCACAAAGGCTAAAGGCCCCGCTGTAGCAGAACATGTCGAGCACCCGCCGATCGCGCACGTACTTGGCGATGGCCAGACGGTTTTGCCGTTGATCCAGATAGAAGCCGGTCTTCTGGCCTTCGGCCAGATCGACGCCGTAGCGCAGGCCATGCTCTTCGATAAAGATAGGCCCGGCGGGCGCTTCGCCCCAGTACAGACCGTCGCGATGCTCCAGCCCTTCGGCCTGGCTCACCCCTTTTTCGGTCCGCAGGAAAATGGCCTTCGGGTTGAGCATCTCCACCAGCATCGGCGTGATCACGTTCAGCCGCACCTGCATGGCCAGGCTCGTGACCTGTACGGCCAGGTAGTCGGCATAGCGATCGACGATCAGCCCCGAGAGCCCGTCGGCCTCGCTGAAGACCATGCGGGCGGCGCCATCCGGGCGATCGTAGCCCAGGCTCGTGCGCAGCGCGATGGCCGCTTCAAGTTTGCTGCGCCAGAAGGCGTCATCCAACGGTCCGACGCTCGATCCCCAGGCGTACAGACGCACCCGGATGCGGCTCTTGCTGTTGTAGACGCCGCGGGCGATGACCTTGCCCTTGTCGGCAACTAAGTCCACCACGTCGCCGTCGGCTACGGCCCCTTCGACCTTGTCGATCGCCTTGTCCAGCACCCAGGGATGCCGGCCAAAGAACGGGCGGGCCTTCTTGGGGCGAAGCAGGACGCGCGGATAGAGCCCGGGGCCAACCTTGCCTTCGTTCAGGTCCAGCGTGGGGGATTCATCGTCGTCATCGGGGGGCTCGTCGTGAACATCTTCGGGGCTCATGAGCGGGCCTGCTTTTCAGCCGGACTGCCCACTTCGTCGATCTGCTCGATGTAACGCCGCAGGCGTTCAACCTCGTCGGTGATGTGCCGCAGCTTCAGCATGTTGTCGACTCGTTTCAGCAGTTCGAGCTTGTTGACCGGCTTAGAGAGAAAATCGTCGGTCTTGGCGTTGACCGCCCGTTCGATGTCGCCCAACTCATTGAGGGCGGTGACCATCAGCACCATGATGCCGCGGGTGGCCGGGTCCTTCTTGATCTTTTCGCAGACCTCAAAGCCCGACAGCTTAGGCATCATCACGTCCAGCAGAATCAGATCGGGCTTGAACTGCTCGACCTTGTCGAGCGTGTCGCGACCGTCGACGGCAATGGCAATCTCGCACTGCCCCCCCAGGTCGGCCAGATAGGCCTCCAGGAGTTCGACGTTGGCCTCGTTGTCGTCGGCGATCAGGATTCGACTTTTCGTCGCAGCCATGGCACGCGGTGGGGTAGCGATAAGGGGACGGGATGACTCGCCGCGATTATAGAGCAGAGGGGCGGAAGTGGGGAGGGGCGCGAGCCCGCCGGCACGTGGCGCAGTTGCCCCCATGGTGGTGAAGGCGTCCCGCCTGCCGGCACTCTCTCTGCTCCCCTATCCCATTCCCATCGGCACGTCAGATTGGTCGGGCGGAAAGTCGAGGGTGAACCTGGGGAAGGATGGAGTACACACGAGAGCGCAGGCAGGCGGGACGCCTGCACCACAATGGCGGCTACCACTCGGGCCGGCGCATGATCTCACGCAGCATGAAGGCCTGCCACATCGTGCTGGGATGGATCTGCAGGATGGTCGTGTCCAGCGGCACCCCCTCCGGCGCGGTCCCCGACGCTCCTTGCCCGTCGTCCGCCGAGCTAAGATGCCCTACATGACGGCGCTCGAATTTCGTTTCGATCTCGTCCAGCACCTTGGTGCTGCTGGCCTTGACGGGCTGGTCCTGCGTCCCCCGTTCCGATTGCTCGCGATCCGAGCGACGCGAACTGAGCGAGCGGGTCTCCACGATCTCGGCCTCGACGGGCGCATTCGAGGAATAGCTGCGCGGGATGTTGCTGCTGATGTTGGCCGAAGGGCGGCGTGAGTCGAGCAGTTCGTCCATCTGATCGGCCCGGCGGCGCTCGTGCCGCGATTGCGCGTCCTGATCGCCGATGAACAGACGATATAGAATGGCCAGCACGGGCAGAGCAAACAGCGCCAGCGCAAACCAGTCTCCCAGACCCGCGGCTAGCAAGATCGGCGGAGCGAACATCGCTTTCCTTGCTGCTAGTGGATGGGGGGAGGGTCGAGGACTTCTTGCAGGATGAACGCCTGGCGGAAGTTCTGCGGCTGAGAGAAGAGGGACATCAGCATGGCTCGGCCTGGATTGGCGTCCTCCACCGGGACCCGTTCCGAAGCTCCGCCCGCGAGTCCGGCATCCATCGTTCCGACCTGGTGATCGAACTTGGCATGCACCTGCTCTTCCAGATGCGACTTCACATCGTCGGTGTTGACCGTTGTTTCTACCGATTTGGCGAACTGTCGATCATGCTCGCCCAGGTACTTGTCCACGTGGGCGGCAACACCGCCGCCGGACGAGCTTCGCTGAGAGGTTGTTTTTCGGGCGGGCGCCGGAGCAGGCGCGGCGGGCTTGCGCGGCGCGATGTCCCGATCTTCGACCACCTCGGCTTCGACTACTTCCGAACTTCGAGTGCGCCAGTCGGGACGGGACGGCTCCGGCTTGCGCGCTGGCTCTTGTCGCCGAGCGGGCTGGGGACTGCGAGAACGCTCGGCCCGTTCGCGACTGCGCTGCGTCGCTTCGCGAACCATCCGCGCCACCTCGTCGTCTTCAGGCGTCGGTTCGTTGACGCGCTCGAACGGCTGTTGCTGCCGTCGCTGTTGCTGATTCTGTTGCCCGGACTTATCGAAGATCTGGTTCAGCAGATAAATGATGATCGACGCCACCGGCACAATGATGGCCATCCAATCGTCGATTCCTGCGAACAGCACGCCCGGCATTCGATAAGCTCCTGAGAGTTCGCTAGCCTTGGGCCCGCTGCGGTGCGCCGCTGCGAGCGATGGAGCTGCGCATCTCGGTGTCGGCCTGGACGTTCTTCAGCCGGTAGTAGTCCATAATCCCCAGCGTCCCTTCATTGAACGCGGCAGCGATCGCCTTGGGAACTTCGGCTTCGGCCTCGACCAGCTTCGAGCGGCTCTCTTCAATCTGAGCGATGTTTTCCTGCTCCTGGGCTACGGCCATCGCCCGGCGCTCTTCGGCCTGGGCGCGGGCCTTGCGAAGGTCGGCCTCGGCCTGATCGGCTTGCAGGCGGGCGCCGATGTTGTCTCCCACGTCCATGTCGGCGATGTCGATCGACACGATCTCAAACGCCGTCTGGCTGTCGAGCTTGCGGGCCAGCACCGTCTTCGAGATCCGGTCCGGATTGGCCAACACTTCCAGGTGCGTGTTCGAGGAGCCGATCGCGCTCACAATGCCTTCGCCGACGCGGGCGATAATGGTTTCTTCGGTGGCACCGCCGATCAAGGCTTTCAAGTTGGCTCGCACCGTCACACGGGCTTTGGCCTTGAGTTGAATGCCGTTCTTCGCCACGGCGTCGAGCGTCCGGCGGTTGCCGTTTCCCGGGCCGCCCGCGGGGCAATCGATCACTTTGGGATAGACGCTGGTCTGCACGGCTTCCAGTACGTTGCGGCCGGCCAGATCGATGGCCGTGGCCAGCTTGTAATCGAGTTGGATCGTCTTGGCCTTCATGGCGGCGATCATGGCCCGGATCACGAGAGGCACGTTGCCGCCTGCCAGGTAATGAGCCTCGAGCGAGCGGCTGGTGATGCCCGTGCTCTTCTCATCCAGGCCCGCCTGCACGGCCATGATCTTAGAGCGGACGATGATCGAAGGGTTCACCTTACGAAAGGTCATGCCCAGCATATCGAAGATGCCGACGCCCGCCCCCGTGGTCACCGACTGGATCCACAGCCCGAAGAACTTGGCAAAGACAGCCAGCAACACCAGGCCGAAGATCAGACCGACTACCAGGGCAATGATGACAACAATCTGCATCGAAGTGGATCCTTCGGAGCGAGAACAGTGGCCGCCGCAACGGCGAGACCCCACGGACCGGAGACCTCTGTAGCTGTATCTGACCGCTGGGGGGTTGTCAAGGAACCTGCACGGGCCATTGGGTTTGCGAGTGCGAGCGTCTCGATTCTGGGTGGAAGGACTGGAACGACTATCGCCACTTTCAGCAGGCGTAACGCCTGCACCACACAAGAAAGACAGTTCCGGGTTGATGGATGGGACCTGCATCCACGGGCGCGTCTTTTTTGAACAGGAGGAAAGGGAGGTAACGGAGGGGATTTCTCTGTTGCCTCTGTTTGCGCCTGTTCAAAAATGAAGCAGGGGTGAGATTGGAACAAGGCGCAGCCCCCCGCCCCAACCCTCGCCACGACGAGGGAGGGAGCAGGAAGTAAGTCCATGCCAGTTGGCGATTCAAGGGGGGAGACGCGCTAGGTTTGTAACTTTGCGGGTTGGGGCGCGGCGGCCACACGGGGCGCAGAGGCCACATGGGGCGCAGAGGCCACATGGGGCGCAGAAGTTTTCGGGTTGAGCAGGACACCATCCAGGGGCGATGGTTTGTAACTTTGCGGGTTGGGGCGCAGAGGCCACACGGGGCGCAGAAGTTTTCGGGTTGAGCGGGATCAGGGCCATGACTCTTGGCTTTTCGAGTTGATGCGTCGTGGCCCCGGGGCGTCTCCATTACGCAGGATACCATAATATCAGTTCTTTTTGGAGCTGATTTTATGAATTGTGATTGCGGTCATGCCGGGTGGCAAGGGGCCCGTACCCCCCCGTCAACGCGGGGACGTCGGGATTGATGACCCAGAGCGGACAGAGGCGATCCCGCGGCAAGTGCGGCGTCGCTCGCGCTTCGGGTTGTGATGGGAGGAACGACTTCCACCCAGAATCGAGTTGGTCACACGGTTTGCGACGCGCAGTACCCGCGGGAGGAAAGACGCGTGAAGGAATGCCCACCCTCTCCTACCGATCCTCTCTTCAGCAGTGGAGAGGGAGAAAGGCGCAAGAATGGGTCGCGTAAAGAATGCTGGCCCCTCACCCCGACCCTCTCCCCAAGCGGGGAGAGGGAGGAGGACGAGTCTAGTCGAGGTTCTTGATGCGGATGTTTTTGAACTCGGCCCACATCGGCTTCCCGGCGTGCAACTGGACGGCCAGCACCCCTTCGGTCAACAACTTCTCGGGGGAATCGGTGAAGTCCAGCGTCAGGCGGTTGTTCATGTAGTGCTGAATGTTATTCCCTTTGCCAATAATCACGACGTCGTTCCAGTCATCGAGCTTAAAGAGTTTTTTGTACTCGTCGGCGTTGATGAGCGAGCCCTTGACGACTTTTTTGTCGCCTTCCCACGTGGCCTTTTCGCCGACCAGACAGATGCGGCCGCGCTTGCCCCCCTCGTCGTAGATGAAGCCCGCCACGTTGGGCATGTTGCTTTCGTTCCGCAGTTCGTGCTGGTAGCCGCGTACGATCCACTTGTTCTTTTCGTTGTCGGCAATGTGCTTCGAGCGGTATTGAATGCCGGAGTTGTTGGCGGCGTTGCAGCGGAACGAGAGACGGAGCTCGAAGTTCTTCAGAGTGCCGTCCTTCCAGACCAGGAAGGTGTTGCCGGGGGCCTTGTTCTCTTCGGTCGTCTCGCCGTGGATGACGCCATCCTTAACCGACCAGAGCTTGGGGTCACCGTCCCAACCGGTCAGGTCCTTGCCGTTGAACAGGACTTTCATTTCGCCCGACTCGGCAGGTGCCATGACGGGTTCGTCGGCCGAAGCGGTCGAGAAGCAGAGAGAAACGAGGGCAGCGAGCATCCAAAAACGGCGCATCGAAAGAATCTCCAGGTGTGGCAACAGGGGTCCAGCGAAGAGGATGGTCGAGGAACCCACATTATTTGCTCTTTGCGGCAGCCTGCAAAGGTGCTGGAGCCTGGCCCGCAAAACATTTCCCTCGTGGAGATCCCGCATAGGAGAGCCACACGATCCTGGTCGTGACGATCATTCCACGACGTCCGACACCTGCAGCAGCTTGGAACTGGGCTTCAGTCCGTGTCGAGTGGCGGCTTTCTTCGAAAGCCGGATCTTCACTTTGTTCTCAACGATCAGGAAGCTAAGGGTGCCGCCACGCGAGAGGAAGCCTTCTCCTTCGCCCACCAACACGGTTGGCGAATTGGCATACTTGGCGCAAAGCTGCGCCTCGACCTTGTCGTCGAGCGCATCGGAAATGAACAGGATGTTGCAATCGCCCGCATTTTCGACGCGATCGTAGCGTCGAACCACGATGGGGCGTTCCTGCAGCAACTTGCCTTGGACGGCTGCTTTGAGCAGCTCATCGACCTGTTTGGTCCCGATCACGGCAATCACGAAGGGCGCCTTGGCGTCGCCGAATGCTTTCGGGGGAAAGTCGAAATATCGGCCGAAGTTGTAGAGATAGGCCGCTTTGATTTCAAACTCGCGCGAGACTTGGGCCCAGGCAAGGGAGCAAGGCAGTAAGCAGCAAATCGCCGCCAGGGCCCTCACCCCGCCCCAAACGCAGCAATGCCGCGCCAGATTCGCCAGGAGTGATGAGGCTGCGATCATGCAAACGATGGGCGAAAGGGACTGGCCGCGGGAAGGTCATCTTCTCCCATCGGCTCGAATGGGTCAATCATTCAGACGCCCTTGCGAAAGGAAGTCTGGCACACCTCGGGACGGTTATAGCGGCTGGGCGAGATAGCGTTCTTTTCGAGACGATGTCGCTACGAAATGCCTTGCGTACTCTCCGTACGTGTCCGGCGAACCTCCCGCTCCCGGATTCGCCGAGGCTGCGAAAAACAAGCACCCTCCCTTATCGGAGGAGACTACTTGGCTTCGCGCAAGTCACGCACTAAGATTCACCGCACTCCCCAAAAGGGGTGCGACGTCGCCTGTCACAGACCTATCCTCTTCCCGATCCGTTCTCTCGTGTGTTCCGCGGACGGACTTCGCGCTTTATGCGGCTGCAGATTCCAGGCAGTAACTTTTACCAGTTCAGAAAACTGTCCCGTAAGTCTTACTGTGAGCCCTTACGAATTGTCCTTACGCGTCCGGCCAATCAACGACTTGCGCTATCCGGTCACACCGGCATGGTAGTTGCACCCCCCGATAGGTGATACAGCCATGTTCCTCAGGTAGATGGCGATATTCGTCGAATCATGTTGTTTCATTCCTGGATTCGCCCTGTGCTTTGCGGACTGTTGAGTGCTTTGGCACTTACCGGTTCGTCGGCATTGGCCCAGGATGTCTCTCGCGAAGACGCGATCAAGGCGGCCTATCTCTACAACTTTGGCCGCTACGTCGACTGGCCCAACAGCTCGTTTGCTACCGAGAAGTCTCCACTGGTGATCGGCATTGTCGGCCCTTCGCTGGTCGATCAGCATCTAACTGCCTATACCCGCGACGACAAGCAGGTTCGCGGTCATCCTATACGTGTCATTCGTACCGATGGGGGCAAGCTCGACGCCTGCCACATCCTGCTGTTGTCGGCTCAACTCGATGCACAGCAACGGGCCCTGGTTGTGAAGGCCGCGGAAGGCAAGCCGATTCTGCTTGTGAGCGAAGGGGCCGACACCGTGTTGCATGCGGGCGGAATCCACTTCACCGTGGAACAGAACAAAATGACGATCCAGATTTCTGCGAATCGTGTGCGCGATCGCGGACTCAAGATCAGCTCGAAGTTGCTGCAAGTAGCCAAAGTGGTCGACAAGTAGTCCGCAAGACGAGGACGAAGTGATCAATCCTGCGAGTGCTCCCCTGACGAAAGTCCTGGTTGCCGAAGACGACTCCATGCCGCGCAAGGTGCTAACGCGCGCTTTGGAATCATGGGGCTACGAGGTCTTCTCTGCTCCCGATGGGCAGACCGGGTGGGAACTGTTTCAGAAGCATCCGATCAACCTGGTGGTGAGCGACTGGGAGATGCCGTTGTCCAATGGCATCGAACTGTGCCGCAAGGTCCGTTCACTGAAGGATCGCGACTACGCATACTTTGTGCTGCTGACGTCTCGATCGGACAAGCGGAGCCTGGTCGAGGCGCTGGAAGCGGGCGCCGACGACTTCATCGGCAAGCCGTTTGACGAAGGGGAACTGCACGCCCGGATTCGGGCGGGGGAACGGATTCTGCGGCTTTCGCAGGAACTTGCCCGCCGGCTCGATCAATTGGTGAAGGCCAACGACTGCAATCGCAAGCTCAATCTGCAACTTGCCCGCGATATGAAGTCCCTGGTCGGCTCCATCAACGGCTGGGTGCAGCGCGATGCCGAGGGCGATACGCCAGAGACGCAAGGGATCCGCGGGCAGTTGCGAAAAGAACTGACGCAGGTCATCGACGATTGGATGTGTTCCCTGACACTGACCGGCCACCACACGCCGACCGAACAGGGACCCACGTTGTGAGCCTGACTCCCTCGCTGAATTCGCCTTCGAACGACATGGACCTGGATCCGCTGTTGCGGAACCTGGCCCGGTCGATCGAACTGGAGCCCACGGTGAGCGCAGCCGGGGAAGAAACCGAGGGGGACATCGGTTTGGGCTCGGAGTGTCTGGCCGCCGATATTCTGGAGCAAGTTCGCTTCGGCGGACTTGCTCAATCGCAGGAGCTCGAACCGGGGACCCTGCTGGGCAGTTACCGGCTGCTGGAAGTACTGGGCGTCGGCGGCATGAGCACCGTCTATCGCGCCGAACACATCGCCATGCGGCGACGCGTGGCCTTGAAGGTACTGCTCTTCTCACTAGCCAGCAGCAAGCAGTTCGTGGACCGCTTCTATCGCGAGGCCCAGGCCGCTGCGCGGCTTGATCACCCCAACGTGGTCAAGGTTCACGACATCAACAGCCAGGGGAACATCCACTATCTGGTGATGGAGTTCGTCGACGGACGGACCGTCCGCGAGGCCGTGAACGTGGGCGGGCCGCTCAGCATTCCGCAGGCGATGGACTACCTTTCGCAAACCGTTAGTGCCTTGGCCCACGCGCATGCTCATGGAATCGTGCATCGCGACATCAAGCCTGAAAACCTGGTGCTCGAGACATCGGGGCGGATTAAGCTATTGGACCTGGGGCTGGCCCGCCTGAGCGAAATCGAAGATCGCCTGCTGACGGTCTACGACACGATGCTGGGGACGGTCGACTACATTGCCCCGGAGCAAGCCGAGAACAGCCACGACGTCGACGCCCGGGCCGACATCTACTCGCTGGGCTGTACGCTGTACTTCATGCTGGCCGGACATCCGCCGTTCCCCACGGGAACGCCCGCGCAGCGATTGATGTTCCATCTGCTGAAGCAGCCCACACGGCTGAGCACCTTGCGCAACGACATTCCGGAGTCGCTGGAAGCACTCCTGACGAAGACGATGGCCAAGTCGCCGGCCGATCGCTACCAGACTGCCGAAGAACTGGCGGCCGCTCTAGACGACTGCGTGGACGTGCTGGCCGGGCGCACGCCCAAGGCCAAGACTTTGGTACCGCCGGCTGTAACTGCACCGGCTCGCAAGCGTCCTGCGGCGGGAAAAACGCCCCCCCCCGAGGCGTCCAAGCCGGCGAAAGCTACGCCCGCGGCACCGCCCACGCCGGCTAAACTCGGCGGCCCCGGCAAGCCGGCAACGACGGTCGTCTGGTCGCCAGGCCAAGCCTCGACGAACGTCATCACTCCTCCGACTGCGGTGCTGACCAAAGCGCCCGGGACATCGAGCGCAGTAGAGTCGCCGGCCGCTCCGCTGCCGAAGGTTACGGGGCCGCTCCCCGAGATCCGCGTCACGGTTCGCAGGCTGCTCGATCTTTGGGCTAACCGGTTAACGCCCGACTATGCCGAGGCGGTTCGCGAGAAGATCCGTCTGCATTCTCAGGTGGCCGAAATCTATCGCCGTATCGAGAGCGTCGCCGAGCGAAGCTGGCTCGATGCGCCGGAGATCGAAGATGCTCAGATGGATCCGAGCGACGTCGCGGCCTATCTCGACAACATGCCGGCGGAGAAAGGGGTACGAACCAAGTACGAATCTCTCTCGCTCGAGGCCGACATTTACCTGGCCGAAACGGCCGACTGCCTGAAACTAATGGCTTCGCAACCGGCTCCCCCCGCGAATCCGCGGCAGTGCCTGGGCCCGGCCTTGACCAGCAAGATCTATGGCATGGCTGATCGCGTAGGACAGATCGAACAGCGTGTGGGCCGATTGCTGGTTGGCCTGAATGACAAGGATACGTTTGTTCGCGAATTGTCGGCCGAGGCGCTGGGCCGGATAGGTCCCGAAGCCGTGATTGCCGCCAACAAGCTTGAAACGTCCACCGCCGACCCGGATCGACGAGTTCGCGAAGTTGTGCGCGATGCGCTGCGAAAGATTCGCGGCAACCCCGATAAGACGGATCGCTCGACTCCTTAGTTCACTTCAGATTTCTCCTATCGTACCGACCTCGCTCAAACCCCGCACTGACAGATTACCCGCGGCATTCTTGCGCCCGCGGAATGCGTTCCCCGGATGGAGTTCTTGATGCAATCCTCGAATTTCCTGCGTAGCGTGACGGTTGCCGGCAAACTGAAGATCATCATCATGGCCACCACGTTTGCGGCCTTGTTCGTCGCTTGCGGCGCGGCAGCCGCCTACGACTTTGTGAGCCTGCGATCGCAGATGGTCCGCAATCTGTCGATTCTGGCGGAGCTGGTGGGCTCCAACAGCACGGCTTCTCTTTCCTTTCAGGATGCCGACGTAGCTGCCGAAGTGCTCCGTTCGTTGCGGGCTCACCCCAATGTTACGAGGGCGGCCACCTTTACGCCCGATGGCAAGGTCTTTGCACGCTACAACCGCGACATGACCAAGGCAGAGTCAAAGGCGGATACGTCGCAGATGGAAGCGGGTGAGCCGGGACATCGCTTCGAGGCGGGAAGGCTGGTGCTGTTCGGGGACATCGACCTTGATGGCGACAGGATCGGCAAGGTCTTTATCGAGTCCGACTTGGCCGAGATCTACGAGCGCGAATGGACCTATTTGGGCATGGCGAGCGTGATCATGGCCTTGGCCCTGGCCGTGGCCTACACCATGTCATCGCGATTGCAGCGGGTCATCACGGACCCCTTGCTCAATCTGTCGCACACGGCCGAGACCGTCTCGCGGACCAAGGACTACTCGCTGCGGGCCGAGCAGTTCGACCGCAAAGACGAGTTTGGGGTGCTGATCGGCTCCTTCAATGAAATGCTCGAACAGATCCAGGAACGGGATCAGGCCCTGAGCAAAGTGAATGAAAGCCTGGCTGTCTCGGAGAAGAAGGCCCACGAAGCGACCGAGGCGAAGAGCTCGTTCCTGGCCAACATGAGCCACGAGCTGCGGACGCCGCTCAACTCCATCATCGGCTTCAGCGAAGTGCTGCTGGGCGAGATCAAGCAAGGAGACGCCCGAGCCGACCTGGAAATGATTCACGCGGCCGGCAAGCACCTGCTGACGTTGATCAACGGCATCCTCGATCTGTCGAAGATCGAAGCCGGCAAGATGGAGCTGTACATTGAGCCCTACGATGCGGGCAAGCTGTTCCAGGAAGTTCAGCGGACCACCGAACCGCTGGTCCGGCAACGCGGCAACAAGCTCAACTTGCGGGTGCAGGACGAGATCGGCAAGGTCAAGCTCGATGTGACAAAGGTCCGCCAGTGTCTGCTGAATTTGCTCTCGAATGCCAACAAATTCACCGAGCAGGGGACCGTGACCCTGGATGTCCGCCGCGTTCAGTTCGATCGCCGCGAGTGGCTGCAGATGGAAGTCGTCGATACCGGCATCGGCATGACGCCCGAACAGGTCGACAAGCTCTTTCAGCCGTTCACGCAGGCCGATGGCTCGACCAGCCGCAAATATGGCGGCACAGGCCTGGGTCTGACGATCAGTAAGCGGTTCTGCGAAATCATGGGAGGCAGCATCAGCCTGAAAAGCTCGCTGGGCGTAGGAACGACCTTCACCATGCGGATCCCCTACGATCCGGCTGAGCTGTCCGAGAACTCGCTGGCCCAAAAGGGACAGGCTCCGGTCTCAGACGGCGCCCGCACGGTCCTCATTATCGACGACGATCGGCAAGTGCATCAGCTTATGCAGCGGTTCCTGACCAGCGAAGGCTGGAACGTGGTCACCGCTTCCAGCGGCCCTGAAGGAATCCGCCTGGCCAAGCAACTCCGCCCCGCGGTCATCACGCTCGATGTCATGATGTCGGAAATGGACGGCTGGTCGGTCCTCTCAAAGCTGCGTGCTGATCCCGAGACTGCCATGTCCCCGGTGGTCATGGTCACCACGGCGATCCGCGAAAAGGAAGAGTCGCTGGGACGCCACACTCCCATCATCGCCATGACGGCGCACGCCATGCTGGGTTATCGCGAGAAGTGCCTGGAAGCGGGCATGGACGACTACATCGCTAAGCCCATTCAGTTGAGCGAACTGGCGGCCAAGATCGACCTGTGCATGTCGCGCGAAACCAAGCCAGACGCCGCGCCGCAGCCCTCTGTCGGCGAAGAGCCTGCTGGAGAATCGAGCGAGTTCGAGCCAGACGAGGTCTCGGTCGAGGAACTCCGCGCCATGGCTCGCGGCGACGAAGAGTTCATGAACGAGTTACTTGGCGACTTTATCAAGGATACCACTAAGGCTATGGTCGCCCTGCACGAGGCTTTGGCTGGTGGCGATGCCGCTACGGCGCGGCGCTCGGTGCATAGCATCAAGGGACTGTCGCGAAGTGTGGGCGCCGAACGGCTCGCCGAACTGGCCAGCAAGATGGAAGTCTTGGCCGAGGCAGGAAAGCTGGCCGAAATCAAACCGTTTGCTGCGGAACTGTCGACTCGCGTCAAGCAAGTGCAGGAAGAGTTGCGTCGCGCCAACAACGTGCAACCGCAGTAGGATTCGGTCCCTGCGACCAATGTTTGCAGTGCAATAGATTGTCGCATTTCGCCGGACTCCCGGCTTCCACAAAGGGTCTGGATGCCATGAAGCTGCTCGTAGTCGACGACGATGGACTTCCGCGCAAGATGCTCTCGCACGCCCTGACGGCCTGGGGGCACACTGTCATGGAAGCCGAAGACGGAGACGAAGCCTGGGCTCTGTTCTGCGAGAACCCGCCTGATCTGCTGATCACCGACTGGATTATGCCCAACGTGGATGGGCTGGAGCTTTGTCAGCGGGTGCGGGCCGGTTTCTCCGAGTCGTATACCTACATCATCCTGCTCACGTCGCAGTCGCAGGCTGATCATCTGGTCGAGGCCCTGGCGGCCGGTGCCGACGAGTTCCTGCAGAAGCCCTTTAACCTGGACGAACTGCGGGCGCGGATCGGAGCGGGCGAGCGGATCGTTTCGCTTCAGCGCGAGTTGGCCGCGCGGCTGGATCAGGTACACCGCATCAACGAGCAGTTGTCGTCGGCCAACCGCGAGCTTCGCCAGGAGCTGGAAGTCTGGATGCATGCGGCCGGCGATGAAACTCCGGCCGATCCGCTTGTGGCTCATCAGACGATGCGCCGCGAGATGACCAACGTGCTGCTGATGATCAACCGCTGGATGAGCGCGCTGGAGTCGTGCGAAGTAGAAGAACCCACGACGACAGTCGAAGTCCTCTCACGCAAATTGATCTGACAGTCGGCATTTCGTAATTTTCTTGGGGGAACTCCGCCACCTTCTGTGGCTTCTTATCGTGATGCCTGTGAACGCCGCTTGCTTTGCCAAGTGAGTTCACGCTGGCATTCGACCTGGGGATTCGTCAGAATTCAGGCAGGTCGCCGTAACCCTAACGGAGATCACGACAAATCAGCGTGGGTTTCCCACCCGAGCGTTCGCTTGCGGCATCACCCGCGCGCTTCCCGTCCCCGCGGTAAGACCAGCCTCTGTAACCTTCAGCGGAACTAACGTATGCAGCCCTCTCGCTGTCCCGGTACGCCCCTCTCTCGACGAACCCTGCTGCGGGGCGCGGGCATGGCCATGGCCTTGCCGTTGCTCGACGCCATGTCGCCGGTCTTCGGAGCCGAAGACCCCAAGGCGGTTCCTCGTCGGATGGTGGCCATTGAGACGAACATGGGGATCCTGCCCCAGTTCTTCTTCCCTGAGAAAGCGGGCAAGGACTACGAGTCGACTCCGTATCTCGATCGACTGAAAACGCATCGCGACAACATGACGGTCTTCTCCGGCGTCAGCCTGCCGGGCGTAACCGGGGCGCATGCCGCCGAGAAGTGCTTCCTGACCGGAACTCCACATCCCGAGCGCGGCGGCTTCCGCAACTGGGTTTCGCTCGATCAGTTCGCCGCCGAACAGCTGGGCAACAAGACGCGCTACCCTTCACTGGTGCTGGCCATGAGTAGCGAGGGGCAGACCCTTAGCTTCACGCGCTCGGGGGCACCGATCTCGGCCGAGAAGAGCCCGAAGAAGGTCTTTCAGCAGTTGTTTGTGCAGGGCAAGCCGGAAGAGGTGGCCGCCAATGTCGAGGCCATCAAGCAGGGCCGCAGCATGCTGGACTTTGTGGGGGACCAGTCGAAGCGGTTGAATCGCTCGCTGTCCAAGAGCGACCAGCGGCGCATGGATCAGTATCTGACCAGCGTCCGCGAGCTGGAGCAGCGGCTGCACTCGTCGGAGGAATGGGAGTACAAGCCGAAGCCCAAGGTCGACGCCAAGCCGCCCGAGGACATCGACGACAATCGCGAGTTCGTGAAAAAGACCCGGCTGATGTTCGATGTGATGAAGCTGGCGCTGGAGACGGACTCGTCGCGGTTGATTTCGCTTTTCATCGACACGGTGGTGATTCACAACATCACCCATCACGGCAATCGTCCCGAAGTGATCGCCGATCTGCGCTCGAAGGAAGAAGGCCAGTTCGACGCGCTTAACGCCTTCCTGACCGCGCTCGGCGAGACCAAGGAAGACGGCCAGACGCTGCTGGATCGGACCTCGGTCCTGTACGGCACCTGTATGGGAAGCGCGAACTCGCATTCCAATGTGAACCTGCCCGTGCTGTTGGCCGGCGGCGGCTTCAAGCACGGTCAGCACTTGGCCTTCGATCAGCAGAACAACTACCCGCTCAGCAATCTGTATCTCTCGATGCTCCATCGCCTGGGTCTCGAGGTGAACAGCTTCTCGACTTCAACAGGTACCATGCGCGGATTGGAATTGGCATAGGTAGGGTTATCGAGAGACCCGCTGGGTGAGACAACCGTGCCCATACAGACGATGCACCCGATCGAAGTCTTCGACCAAGAGCAATTTCATGAGGTGGACCGTCGCGTCACTGGAGCAGCATTCGACATCCACAACGAGTTCGGGCGATTCTTGGACGAACGAATCTACCAGGAGCTTCTCGCAAGTCGCTGTCTCGCTATGGGGTTCGACGTCGCTCAAGAGTTCTCAGTCACAGCAAGCCTTGACGATTTCTCGAAGATCTATTTTGTGGACCAAATGATCAATCGCGGAGTCATCGTCGAGACAAAGGCCGCGCAGTCGATCGCCCCGACGCATAGGGGCCAGGTGTTGAACTACCTTTTCCTGACTGGATTGCAGCACGCGAGTCTCATCAACTTTCGGTCGGAGCGACTCGAACATGAGTTTGTGTCAACTCGTCTCACTCAGATCACCAGGCGGCAGTTCGACATCAATTTAGACCAGTTTTGTTGCCAGAGCGCAGAATGCTCACGTCTTTTGGATGTGCTCGCGCGACTTCTGAATGAGTGGGGTGCGTATCTCGATCCAAAACTTTATCGCGACGCACTCACACATTTTCTTGGAGGACCAGAGAAGGTCATTCAGAAGGTACCGATCACAGGCAACGGAAAAGTCTTTGGCAAGCAAGAAATGCGACTTCTCAACGCGGAAACTGCATTTGCCGTTTCGGCACTGACTCACGATACAAGACTTGTCTCCTCCCACGAACGACGCCTGCTTGAACACACGAATCTTCGTGCGATTCATTGGATCAATCTGAATCACAGTCGTATCGAAGTCCAAACCATTCAACGTTCGATCTGCTCCTCTTCATGATTTTGTACCCCATGATTTTGTCGCCATTGAATGAACGTAGGCGCGGCCTGTCCAGCCGCACTTTGGTGGACAAAATCATGAAGTACAAAATCATAAATGCGATGAGTCGAATCGACCACGTACGAAACCCCAGAGTTCGATTTGCGATGATTTCAAACCTTCCCATCGTTCGTTCATTCATACTCTTGATTGCATGTCTTGTTGGACCGATGGCCCTTGTCGGGGAGGTGCCCTCGCCGCAGTTCTTCAAGAAGCACTGCACCGATTGTCACGACAAGGATACGCACGAAGGGGGGCTCGATCTGACCTCTCTAAAGTTCGACCTGTCGACGGGTGATTCGCTGACACGCTGGTTGAAGATCTACGATCGCATTGAGTCGGGCGAGATGCCGCCCAAGAAGCAAGCCCGGCCCGATGCGGCCGAAATCGCCGCGCTGCTCAAGCCGCTCAAGCAGTCGCTGCTCGAGGCCGAAAAGGTCAAGCTGGCTGATGGGCGGACGCTGGTGCGACGCATGACCCGCACCGAGTACGAAAACACTGTTCGCGATCTGTTCGAGATGCCAGGGATCGCCTTGCAGGGGAGTCTGCCGGCCGACGGCTCCGCGCACGGCTTCGACAAAAACAGCGACGCGCTCGATATCTCGCATGTGAACATGGCCAAGTATGTCGAGGCGGCCGATCATATTCTGAATCTGGCGATCGCCACGCGGCCGACGGCGCCGATCGTGCAGAAGCGTCGCATCTCGCTAGGCTGCGCGGGGGGATTCGTGGCCCACGTGCTGCACAACGGAGATGGTGTGCTGCTGAAGAACAAGCAGCCCGATCCCGACTTCCCGCCGGCCGGCGATCAAAACCACATGGACGAAGGGGCCCACGAGCGAATGGGCGTGTTCCACACGGGTACGAGCGTCGGGCTTTTCCGGCACGAAGACGAGTCGATGAGCCCGTACTTTGCCGAGCACGTGACGATCTACCCTGGGCGGTACCGGGTGCGGACCTCGCTCTACAGCTTTCAGTGGGACAAAGGGAAGGTCCTTCCCGCTCGAGGGACCGAGGCTGCGCGGCTTTCCGTCGTGCAACTGACTGGCGATGGCCGCGGGGGTCAGCACCCCAGTTACGTGCTGGGCTACTTCGATGCGCCGTCGCTCGAGTCCCGCGAGCACGAACTGATCACCTGGTTGAACCACAACGAGATCATGGGCTTCAACACCGCCTCACTGGCCCCCGTGGCCAACTACTCTCGCAAAGGTCGGGCCCTGGCCTTCACCGGCCCTGGCATCGCCTGCGACTGGCTCGACGTCGAAGGTCCACTGCACGAAATCTGGCCTCCGATCAGCCACCAGCGGCTCTTTGGCGATCTGCCGATCGTCGAGTTCAAGGCGAACGAGCATCCGGGCGTTCGCGGTCCCGTCCGCAAACAAGTGCGTCAGATCGGCGCTGGCAAGAATCGCCCCGATCCCGTAACCGGAGTGTATGCCGTTCATAGCGAGCAGGAGCTTCTTGATGCCGAGCGATTGCTGGCATCGTTCCTGCCGAAAGCGTTTCGTCGACCCGTCGATCCGCAACTGGTGCAGGCTTACGTCGCCAAGGTCGATGAGCGTCTGCAGGCAGGCGACTGCTTCGAGCTGGCCATGCGTTGGGCCTATCGGGCGGCACTGTGCTCGCCAGACTTCCTTTACCACATCGAACCGGCCGGCCGCTTGGACGATCACGCCCTGGCCAGCCGCCTGTCGTACTTCCTATGGAACTCGATGCCCGACGACGGGCTGATCAAGCTGGCAGATACCGGCAAGCTGCACAACCCCGAAGTGTTGCGATCAGAAGTGGACCGCTTGCTGAAGGACCCCAAGTCGCAGCGATTCATCGAAGACTTTCTGGGGCAGTGGCTAAAGCTGCGGCAGATCGCTTCGACCGATCCCGACCGCAAACTCTATCCCGAGTTCAATCCGTACCTGCAGGACTCGATGGTCGGCGAGACGCGGGCCTACTTCCGCGAGCTGATCGACAAGGACCTGGGGGCGAAGCATCTGGTGAAGTCCGATTTCGCCATGCTGAACGAGAAGCTGGCCACACACTACGGCATACCAGGCGTGACCGGTTCGCAGATCCGCCGGGTCCCCCTGCCGGCCGACAACCCGCGTGGTCCGTTCCTGACGCAAGGCGCAATTCTAAAGATCACGGCGAACGGTACCACGACATCTCCCGTGCCGCGCGGAGCCTATGTGATGGCTCGACTGTTGGGCCAGGAGCCTGAACCGCCGCCGCCAAACATTGCCGCCGTGGAGCCCGACGTGCGCGGCGCCACGACAATTCGCGACCAGCTCGACAAGCATCGGGCTCACGCCGTTTGTGCTTCGTGCCATGCCAAGATGGACCCGCCTGGCTTTGCGCTGGAAAGCTTCGACGTGATCGGCGGCTTTCGGACGCGCTACCGCTCGATCGGCGAAGGCGAGCCCGCCCCGCGCGGCGCGATCGATCCGTTTATCGGCATCGGCTTCAAGCTGGGCCTGCCGGTCGATGCGTCGGGCGTGCTGCCCGACGATCGCACCTTCAAGGACATCAACGACTTCCAGAATCTGCTGGCCGCCGATTCGGCCCGTCTGCTCCGGAATTTGGCGCAGCAGTTCACCATCTATAGCACCGGCCGGCCGGTGGCCTTCAACGATCGCGACCAACTGGCGGCGATTGTGGCCAATGCTCAGAAGAGCGGGGCCGGCGTGCGGACATTGATTCACGAAGTGGTCCAGAGCCCACTGTTCCAAACCAAGTAACGAGCCATGAAGCGAACTTTTCGATCTCTCGCCGCGCTGTTGTTGGTGTTGTCGGCCGCTCCGTGCGGGGCCGAAGAGACCGAGGTCACCTTTCGCGTGACCGGTCTGTTCATGCCCAGTCGTGAAGACGACCTGAAGGAATTTGCCAAGCAGATTCCCGAGGTCACGCTGATCAGTGTCGACTTTAAGCTTGCAGAAGCGAAGTTCAAGTTCGACGCCGCCAAGGCGTTTCCAGGCGCCAAGCCGGACAAGTACGCCGAACGGCTCGATAACCTGCTGCGCAATGCAACCCGGCACACGATGGGCATTCGCCCTCAATCAACCACACCGCGCGACAAGCTGGAGTTTGTGGAGATTGGCGTTGTCGGTCTCGACTGCAAGGCTTGTTCGCTGGCCTGCTACGAGTGTGTCTACAAACTCGACGGGGTCGAGCAGGCCACGGCCAGCTTCAAGGATGGGCTCGTGACGGCTTGGATCGATCCGACGAAGACGGACAAGGGGAAGCTCGAAGCGGCTTTGAAACAGCGGAACGTGCAGCTCAAAACGCCCCCCGCGGCAGAGCCCGCCAAGTAGCTACACTTCCGAGAACGCCGGCGGATACTCGACACGACCGGTCACATCGGCCAGGGCGCCGGGCACAAGCTCCAGGGCCATGAAATGCGGCCCGGCATAGGGGGATTCGAGCTTCGCCGTGAGTTGCGTCGAGAAACCGAAGCGCGGATAGTACTTCGCATGCCCCAGTACGATCACTGCCCGATGGCCAGCCGCGGCGCAGTCTTGAAGCGCCGAAGTGATCAGCGTTGTCCCCACCCCCTGCCGCTGGAGCGCAGGGACAACTGCCATCGGCGCCAGGGCCAGCGCCTCGAAGACGTCGCCTGTGGGCTGATGGATCTTGAGTCGGCTGAACATCACATGGCCGACGATCTGGTCCTCGACCTCGGCGACGACTGAAAGCCGCGCATCGCCGGCGTCTCGCAAGGCGTCGACCAGATTCGCCTCTCCGACGCCGCCAAAGGCCAGCAGATTCACGCCCCGGATGGCCGGCAAGTCGAGCGGGCCCTCGTGGCGAATGACGATCAACATCAAGGGATCTCGTGCATCAGTGGGTCTGGACAAGCCGTAAGGATGATACAATCCTGATTCAGCTTCTTACAATTGCTTTGGTTGCTCCTCCCCCGCTTCAGTATCCCATGAATATCCTGGTCACCGGCGGCGCCGGGTACATCGGCTCGCATGCGGTTAAGGCACTGATCGCCCAGGGGGATCGGGTCGTCGCCCTGGATAATCTGTTTCGCGGCCATCGGGCGGCCGTGCATCCCCAGGCGGTGTTCTGCCAGGGGGACGTAGCCGACAAGGTCCTGGTGGAGCGACTGCTGCGCGAGCATCAGATTGAGTGCGTGATGCACTTCGCCGCCAAGGCTTATGTGGGCGAGTCGGTCGCCGCCCCGCTCGACTACTATCGCGCCAATACCGTGGGGACGCTGAGCCTGTTGGAAGCGATGCAAAACGCAGAGGTGGATCGCCTGGTGTTCAGCTCGACCGCGGCGACGTATGGCGTGCCGGAAGAACTGCCGATTCGCGAGACAACCCCGCAATCGCCGTGCAATCCGTATGGTTGGTCGAAGAGATTTGTCGAACAGATACTGATCGACTACGCACACGCCAACCCGCTGTTCGGCGCGATTACGTTTCGTTACTTCAACGTGGCCGGTTGCTCTTCCGACGGCACGCTGGGCGAAGACCACACGCCCGAGACGCATTTGGTGCCGGCCATTCTGCTGGCGGCCCTCGGGCTGCGTCCCGCGATTGAAGTCTTCGGCCAAGACTATCCCACTCCCGACGGCACGTGCGTTCGCGACTATCTGCACGTCGAGGATCTTTGCGATGCGCACTTGCTGGCCGCCGAGAAGATCCAGCCAGGGTGTGTGCAGTTTTTTAATCTGGGGATTGGAAGGGGTTACTCCGTCCTGGAGCTGATCGAGTCCGCGCGGCGAGTAACCGGAAGAGCGATTCCCGTGAAGGAAGGGCCACGCCGGGCAGGCGACCCGCCGTCGCTGTATGCGAATGCCGATCGCGCCATGGAGACGCTGGCCTGGAAGCCACGCTATCTGGAGCTTGATCAGATTGTCGAGACGGCATGGCGCTGGTTCGAGCGTCATCCGCAGGGCTATCCCAAAGCAATCGGGTAACGCGATCGCTCGCTACTTCCCGATCGCCCAAAGGTACTTCTCAGTGCGGATGAAGATCTGCCCCTGGCTGATGGCCGGCGACGAGTAACTGGCGTCTCCCAGCGTGTTCTTGGCGACCACTTCAAACTTTTCGCCAGGGCGAACCACCGTGGTGATGCCGTCGTCATCGGGAAAGTAAACCAGGCCGCCGGCCGAGACCAGCGAGCCGCTGAAGTGCCGCCCCATCCGCTCCTGCCACAGTCGCTTGCCGGTCTTGGCCTCGAACTCGCTGGCGATGCCGTCATCGGAGACCACCAGAAAATAGTCCCCTTCGGCAATCGGCGAAGGGACGTACGAAACGCCCTTCTGATCCTGCCAGGCGATGTGGGTTTTGGTCACGTCGCCGGTCCCATCGGGGCGAATCGCCAGGAAATGCCGATCGGGAAACCCAGCGGTCACAAAGATCAGGCCGTGCTGGTAGACCAGCGAAGCCACGTACTGCTGCATCCGCAGGTGATCGGTGCTCACGAACCACAGGAGCGTGCCATCGGTCGGATCGTAGCCCGACACGTGGTAGCTGCCGGCCAGAAACATCTGCGGCTTGCCGTTGACTTCGCGGATGAGCGGCACGGAATAGCTGCGAGTCTTCTTGGCCCGATTGATCTTCCAGCGGGTCTTGCCCGAGTCGCGTTCCAGGGCGACCACGTACGACTCGCCGTCGTGATCGCCGTTGACGATCAACAGATCCTGAAAGATCACCGGCGAGCTGCAGTAGCCATGCACACTGGAGAAAACGCCCGGCCGGACCAGCCATTTCTGGTTCCCCTCAAAATCATAGGCCGCTACGACCATGTCGGTCTGATCCAGAAACGTCGTGTAGACGTGTTTGCCGTCGGTAGCCGGCGTGCTGGAGGCAAAGCTATTCAACTTGTGCTTCTTCTCCAGCGGAGCATGGACCACCGTCTTCTGCCACTGCACCGTGCCGGTCTTGCGATCGAGCGAGACCAGCACGCGGTCCTGCTTCTCGCTGTCGGCCGTGTTGGTGAAGATGCGATCGCCCGAGACGACGGGGGACGAGTGGCCGATGCCGGGGAGCGGGGTCCGCCAGGCGATGTTCTTCCACTCAGCGGGCGGCGTGTTCTCGTCGGCGCTCCACTCGATGGGGATGTTCTTCTCGTGACTCGAGCCGTCCCCACGGGGGCCGCGCCAGCCGGGCCAGTCTTCCCCCTTCACGGTGGTCGCCAGACCCATGAAGAAAACGAATGCGAGGGGAGCGGGTAGAAATCGCCAAATCATAGAGACCTCAGGGAACGCATAAGTCGCATTGGATTCGTCGTTTGATAATACCCCTTCTTGTCGGAATTGCCAGCGATTTTAGTTCGGCTGGCAGAAAACGCCGTATCTTACCTCACGAACACTTCCGGAGCGTAGTGACTTGACAGTCATAAGTTACGTCAAATTGCTTGACAGCTAGGTGATGTCGCCTATCATGTCAGACATCATTTGTCATACTATTTTACGGAGTCCTTCCGTGGTTCAATTCGATTCCATTGGTCGCAACTCGCTGGTGGATATCGCCATCGAGCGAATACAGGCCATTTTGGACCAGGATCAGCTCCGCGCGGGAGACCGACTCCCCAGCGAGCACGAGCTGGTTGAGAAGCTGGGTGTCAGCCGCACAGTGCTGCGCGAGGCGATCGGCCGAATGGAAGCGTTGGGGCTCGTGACGGTGGAGCGCGGCAAAGGCACCTTTGTCGGCACGCAAGCGAGCTTGATGAACTGCACCCGCCTGGTTCGCACGGCCATGTCGATCACGCCGAAAGATCTGCAGCAACTGGCCGAGTTTCGCGCGGCGCTGGAGTGCCAGTCGGCCCGCAAGGCAGCCGAAGTGGCCACCGACGAGGATCTGGCCGAGCTCGATCGGGCCTGCGCCGTGATGGATTCCGAAGGCCTGACACGCGAAGAGGCGATCAAAGCCGACTTCCGCTTTCATCGCAAGATCTGCGAGATCACGCAGAACGACGTGATCTTGAGCACGTTGGAAGTCATTCAGGAGTTCGTGATCGAAGGGATGCTCAAGACGACCACGCACCCCCGAAATCATGGCGACAGTCAGCGGCTTCATCGTCGGATTGTGGAAGCGATTCGCGCTCGCGATCCCTCGGCGGCTGCGGCGGCCATGCAGATTCACATGGAATGCGTCCACAAAGCGCTCAGCCGGATTGCGGGCGAGATGGAACTGGCAGTGATCTAGCCGCTTTGCAGCCCTTGGCGGCGAAAGCGGGAGCTGGATCCTGCACCACAAGAACAGCCCGGGAGTCTTTTCAACATGCGTGTTGCTTCTCTTTCCGCTGCCGCCCTCTTGATCTCCCTTACCGGCGTGGTTGCCCAGGCTGAGGAAGCGAAGAAGTTCTCGCCCGAGGGGATCGAGTTCTTCGAGAAGGAGATCCGCCCGCTGCTCGTTGGCCGCTGCCAGAAGTGCCACGGCGCGGAAGAAAAGGGAGTTGTGAAAACGGAAGGGGGACTGCGGCTCACCTCGCGCGAGGCCCTGATGAAAGGGGGCGACAGCGGCCCCGGCGCCGTCGCGGGCAAGCCCAAGGAAAGCATCATCCTCGAGGCCTTGCGCTACGACGGGCTGAAGATGCCCCCCGACGCCAAGCTCTCGGACGCCGTGGTGGCCAAGGTCGAGAAGTGGATCGAGATGGGACTCCCGTGGCCCTCATCGACGGACGACCAAGGCGCGTTGGCCGGGCATTCGTTTCAGATTACTGAGGAACAGCGGAAATACTGGGCCTTTCAGCCCGTGAAGGTGACCCCGGCACCGGCCGTGAAGAATGCCGCGTGGCCGCAAAACGAGTTGGATCGCTACATTCTGGCGGGCCTGGAGCGCGAAGGGCTCGCGCCGGCCCCGACCGCGAACAAGCAAACCTTGCTGCGGCGCGTAACTTTCGACCTGACGGGACTGCCGCCCACACCGGAAGAGCTGGCGGCCTTCGTGGCCGATGACACTCCGCAAGCCTATGCAAAGGTAGTCGATCGGCTGCTGGCCTCGCCCCGCTATGGCGAGCGCTGGGGACGGCACTGGCTGGATGTGGTCCGCTACACCGACTCGTTCGACAGCCGCATCGTCGATGGCGACAGCGTGATGGAATGCAAGGCGGCCTGGCGCTATCGCGACTATGTGGTCGACGCTTTCAATAATGATCTGCCTTACGATCGCTTCATTCGCGAGCAGATCGCCGGCGATCTGCTGCCCGGAACTTCGCCCGGCGAGCCGAATCGCGATGGCATCATTGCCACCACCATGCTCTCCATCGGCGACTGGGGAGGCGGAGACGCCGACAAAGAAAAGCTGCTGACCGACATCGTCGACGATCAAATCAACGTCGTGTCGCGAGGCTTCCTGGGGCTCACGCTGGCGTGCGCCCGCTGTCACGATCACAAGTTCGATCCGATCTCGACCGAAGATTACTACGCCATGGCCGGGATCTTCTTCTCGAGCCACATCCTGCCGGACGTCGGACCCAAGACCAACGGCCCGCCGATTCTGCGGATCCCGGTTAGCTCGGCGAAAGAGAAGGCCGATCTGGCCGCCTATCAAACCAACTTGAAGGCCGCCGAAGCCCGCTTGAAGCAGGCGACCGACGAGCAATCGCAGGCCTTTGCCAAAAGTCAGTTGCGCGAAACCGCCCGCTATCTGCTCGCCGCCTGGGACTATCGCAACCGCAAGCCCGAAGAAGCGGCCAAACAACCCATCGCCGCCTATGCGCAAGAGCGCGGACTCCTGGAGTTCGCGCTGGCTCGCTGGGTCGATCATCTGGGCGCAGGACCCGCGGCAAGCTACCGCCTGCTCAATCGTCCGGTTCGCGATGCGGCCGGCAACAAGGGCGTGCACACCTGGCGCGGAGAGATGGACTGCCCGAACCTGCTGGCCAATACGACCGCAGCCGACGTGCAGATCGGCACGCTGAAAGTGCCGCCCCGGTCGGTGGCCATGCACCCGGGCCCAAACGCTGGCGTGGCGCTGGCTTGGAAGAGCCCTTTCTCGGGCACCGTCAAGCTGACCGGCCGGGTGATCGATGCCGACCCGGTGGGCGGAGACGGCATCCTGTGGAACGTGGAGCTGCGCACACCCCGTGGAGTAAAGCCCCTGGCCAACGGCGGCTACCCCAACGGCGGCTCTCAGCCGCTGGCCGAAGGGGAGAACGGCGCGAAGCTGACGGCGATCGAGGTTCAAGTGGGCGACTCCATCGAACTGCTGGTCCTGCCCAAGGGAGACTACGGCTTCGACACCACGGTCTGCGACATCACCATTGCCAAGGCCGATGGCTCGGCGGAATGGAACCTCGCTAAAGACGTGCTCGACGACCCGCTGGCCGATGGCAAGGGAAACCCGCATGCCGATCGGCTGGGCAACTCGGCGGTCTGGTCCTTCTGGGACATGGTCGAGTCGCGGGCCAAGGCGCCCCCGGCGATCACTCCGCTTCCCGAACGCTGGCAGACGGCCGTGGCTGCGGTTGCTGCCGGAGGGAGCCCCGAACGGACCACACTGGAGCAAGCCGCCAAGGAATATCAGGAAGCCTTTGACGTCGTCGACGCGCGAAGTCCCTTTTACCCGGCTAAGCCCGAGCAGTTGAAGCTGATTCCGGCCGAGTTCCGCGCGTCGATCGATCGCGCGGCGAGCGAGTTTGAAGCGCTCAAGAAGAACCCGCCTGCTGCGGAGGCCTTCGCCCACGGTGTTCGCGAGGGCGGAGTGCCTGGCAGTCCGCATGCCGGCGTCCACGACGTGAAGGTCCACGTCCGCGGACGCTACGATCGACTGGGCAAAGTCGTCCCCCGGCGATTTCCCGAGATCGTGGCCGGTGCGAGTCAGTCGGCCATCACCAAGGGGAGCGGCCGGCTGGAACTTGCCAATTGGATCGCCAGCCCCACGAATCCGCTGACCGCCCGCGTGTGGGTGAATCGGGTGTGGCAGCAGCATTTTGGCGAAGGGATTGTCCGTTCGGCGGGGAACTTCGGCAAGCTTGGCGAACGCCCCAGCCACCCGGAGTTGCTCGACTGGCTGGCCGCCGAGTTCATCAAGCAGGGTTGGTCCACCAAGGCCCTGCATCGCACCATTTTGCTTTCGGCCACGTATCAGCAATCGAGCGTTGGTGATCCGGCGTCGACCAAGCGTGACGCCGACAACCGCTGTTTTGGTCGCATGATTCGTCGGCGTCTCGAGGCCGAGCCACTGCGCGACAGCCTGCTGATGGCCGCCGGTCGCTTGGATGAAACGCGTGGAGGTCCGGCCGTGCGGGATCTGAACAGCACCCGCCGGACTCTGTATCTGATGACGATTCGCTCCGACCGAGCGAACTACAAGAGTTTGTTTGACGGCGCCGATCCGACGATGATCGTCGACCGGCGGACCACCTCGACGGTGGCTCCCCAGGCGTTGTTCCTGCTGAACCATCCCTTCGCTCGCGAGCAGGCCAAATCAGTCGCGAAGCGAGCGCAAGAAGATCCCGCGGCCAAGACCGATGCCGAGCGAATCCAGCGGCTCTATTTGCAGTTGTATGGTCGACCGGCGACCGATCGGGAATTGGCCATCGGCCAGAGTGTCGTGGCGACGAGCGGACTTGGTTGGGAAGAGTACTGCCAGGTGCTGCTGTGTGCCAATGAGTTTGCCTACGTCGACTGAGTGTGTGACGGCCTATTGATCCGATGGAATCTATCGCCCACGAGTCCACGATGAACCCGATGAACCTGCTCAATCGCCGACAGGCACTGGCCCACGCTGGCAACGGTTTCGGCATGTTGGCCCTGGCGAGCCTGCTGGGTGGTGAAACCCGTGCGGCCGATTCGGCCGCGGCGCCGTCGCTCTCTTCGGGTGCCAATCCGCTGGCGGTTCGGCAGCCGCATTTTCCCGCCAAGGCCAAGCGGGTGATTTTTCTGTTCATGTCCGGCGGTCCCTCGCACGTCGACACCTTCGATCCCAAGCCTCGTCTGGCTCAGGACAACGGCAAGCCGCTCCCGTTCGAGATGCCCAAGCTGGTCCGGACCAAGACGGGCAACCTGCTCGGTTCCCCCTGGAAGTTCAACAAGCACGGCAAGTGCGGCACCGAGGTGAGCGAACTGTTTCCCAAGGTCGCGCAGCATGTCGACGACATGTGCGTCATCCGCTCGATGGTGGCCGACAACATCAATCACAACGGCGCCTGCCTGCAGATGAACACGGGCGAGCAGGCTTTCTCGCGCCCGAGTCTCGGTTCGTGGCTCACCTACGGCCTGGGGAGCGAGAATCAGAACCTGCCTGGCTTTGTCGTGATCAGCCCGGCGCAGCCCGCGCAAGGGGCGCCGCTGTGGAGTTCCAGCTTCTTGCCGGCCGCCTATCAAGGGACGCTGGTCTCGAATCTGGCCAATCCGATTGAGAATCTGGCCTCGCCCGGCATGGCCGTGGAACGTCGGCGCAAGCAGCTCGACGTACTGAAAGAGCTGAACGAGATGCACGAGCACCAGCGCGAGGATGACTCGAATCTGTCGGCCCGCATTGCCTCGTTCGAGTTGGCCTTCCGCATGCAGCGCGAGGCGCCCGAAGCATTCTCGATCGACAACGAGACGGCCGAGACCAAGAAGCTGTACGGTATCGGCGAAGGGCCGACCGACATCTTCGGCAAGCAGTGCCTGATGGCCCGCAAGCTGGTCGAGCGCGGCGTGCGGATGGTGCAGGTCTATCACACCGAAACGTCGAAGCGGAAAAGCTGCCAGCTTTGGGATCAGCACGGCGGGCTGCGGGCCGAACTGCCGGCCAACTGCCAGGCGACCGATGGCCCAATTGCCGGGCTGTTGAGCGACCTGAAAGCCCGCGGGCTGCTGGACGAAACGATCGTGCTATGGGGCGGAGAGTTTGGCCGCACGCCGACCGCCGAAGGGGGCGACGGCCGAGAGCATCACCCGTTCGGCTTCTCGATGTGGCTGGCTGGCGGCGGTTTCAAGGGGGGCATCGTGCATGGGGCGACCGACGAGTTCGGTTGGCACTCGGTCGAGAAGCGGGTGCATATCCACGACCTGCATGCGACGATCCTGCACCAGTTGGGATTGGATCACACCAAGCTCACGTACCTGTATAGCGGAAGGAACTTCCGGCTGACGGATGTGCACGGGCATGTGGTGAAAGAGATTTTGGTCTAGGGGGGAGAGCAGGAGGGCGGGACCTCACGCCAAGGCGCTCAGGGAATCCTCCAGGTTCCCAGGGCGAAACGCCTTGGAAATCGAAGTAAAATACAAAATCAGATTCAAAACAGGCCATTGAATGCTATACTGCATGATGGATAGAAGGCCATCGCGCGAATCGATCGCTCCCGAGGGATGGGGACCCGGAAGCAGGGGGCTAAGCTTCAACCCGCAAAGTTACACGGGCAGTCGGCGATGGGGCGCCCCTCAACTCGAAAAGTTTGTACACTACCATTCTAGGGGACGACGGGGGCCGGACCCCGGCTCTCAACCCGCAAAGTTACAACAACTTCGAGGCCTCGGGCTGTAATAAGTACCGAATCAACTCGCAAAGTTACATCGCATCAGGCTGATGACGGTAATAAATACCGCACAACCCGCAAAGTTACAGCGCGGAACCAAGCGTTTCCACCCTGATGGATCGCCTCTCAAACCGAGGGCGAATCCCCCTTCTCGGGGGGGCGCGATGGTTCACGCGGAACCGGCCCCGGCCTTCCCAGGCACAGAGAGAGCACCAGCGCTACCAGCGGCAAGGCCACGCTTCCGCCCGCCAGGATGACGGGCCAGGACAGCCCACCGAGCTTGGGGACATCCACCCCCGCCGATTCGGCCTCGGAGATCGCCTTGCGTCGTTGATCGACCCGGTACTCGTGGGCCCGTTCGCGTCCCTCGTAGTTCATGTACAACCCGTCTCGGCGGGCCATGTACTTAGGCCAGATCGCTGCCAGTCCGACCAGCGCCGCGAAGGCAAACAGGGCGTACCACGTATAGGCGCGCCGTTCCGCACGACGAATCTGTTCGGGCGTGGGACCGCTCGTCACGGGGGAAGGCTCAGGAGTGGGGTCGAGCGCGGCCATCTCCTGTAGTCTACTCGGCGGAAATGGGTTGGGTGAGGGGGCGAACAGCCCAGCCCCCGACCTGATTAAGTAGCAACGGGCTTTCTGAGCGTTGCGGAACCGCCCCTCTCGGGCGGGGTTCCATAATTGAACCCTACGAATGGCGGCAGTGTGGCCGGGGCGGAGAATATCCGGCCTGGCCCGAACATCACCCTTTCGATGTGCCTGCCGAGCGAACGACCCTTTCCTCTCTTTCCTTAAGGAGACGCTGTTATGCGCAAGATGATGTCGATGGTGCTGGGCGGGAGTTTGACGTTGGTTCTGGCTGCGGGCTCGCTGGCCCTGGCTCAGGACGCCGGGAAGGCCGAAGAAGCCTTCAAGAAGGTCGACAAGAACGGCGATGGCAAGCTGACCTTGGACGAGTTCAAGGACGGCAAGGAAGGCAAGAAGCTGGAAGGGGCCGAGAAGCGTTTCAAGGCCATGGACAAAGATAGCGACGGCTCGGTGACGGTCGAAGAGTTCAAAGCCGCCTTCGGCAAGAAGAAGAAGGACTAGCTCCTTCCTTCATCGCGAAACAAAAAATGCGGGCTGGCCTCGAGTGAGGCCAGCCCGCTTGCATTGGCAGCCGGCGGAGATGTTGACTTAGCGGGCGTATCGAACCGGCTGCAGGTGCTCGGAGGCTGCCCTTTGTTTCGGCAGCGATAGCCCGAAGTCACCAGTGGTTTCGCTGGTGTTCAGATTGCACGACTCCCGCCCGTTGTACCGGGCGTGGTGATTGGAGGAGTGGCAGCGGCTGGAAGCCGAAAAACGCGACGGCACGTTGCTCGGCCAGTGTTTCGCAGGCCCGACCTTGGTAAAATCGCCACTCGTCCCTGCTCCGCTTCCGCGTCGCCCCCCCTTCAGGACCTTGCCCCATGCCTGCGTCTCTCTCGCACCGCATTGCCTTGTTCGTGCTGCTGGCCGTTCTCGCCCCGCAGGCCCTCGCCCAGAACGCCGACGTGCCCAAGGGGGACGTGACCAAGTACACGTTCGACAAGAGCAAAGTCTTTCCGGGGACGGTTCGCGACTACTGGGTCTATGTGCCCAAGCAATACAACCCCGAGAAGCCGGCCTGCGTCTTCGTCTGCCAGGACGGCATCCAGTACAACGCCCCCAAAGTGTTCGACGAGCTGATTCATAAGAAGGAGATGCCCGTCACGATCGGCGTGTTCATCATGCACGGACGAGTGAAGGCCGCCAGCGACAAAGCGCTCGACCGCTTCAACCGCAGCTACGAGTACGACGGCCTGGGCGATGCCTACGCGAAGTTCCTGCTGGAAGAGTTGCTGCCCGACGTCGAAACCAAAACCGCCCCCGATGGCCGGGCGATTCGACTGTCGAAAGAGGGGAACGATCGGGCCATCGCAGGAGCCTCGAGCGGTGCCATCTGCGCCTTCACCGCCGCCTGGGAGCGACCTGACGCGTTCCGCCGGGTCTTCAGCTCCATCGGCACTTATGTCGGTCTGCGCGGCGGCAACGAATATCCCACCCTGATCCGCAAGGTCGAACCCAAGCCGATCCGCATCTTTCTGCAAGACGGCAGCAAGGATCAGAACATCTACGGCGGCGACTGGTGGATGGCCAACCAGGAGATGCAACGAGCGTTGGCCTTTGCCGGTTACGAAGTAAACCACGTCTGGGGCGAAGGGGGGCACGACGGAAAGCAGGCGGGCGAGGTCTTTCCCGACGCCATGCGCTGGCTGTGGAAGGATTGGCCGGCCGGCGTAAAGGCTGGAGCGGGCTCGAATCAGTTGAAGGAGATCCTGATCCCGGGCGAGGACTGGAAGCTGGTCGCCGAGGGGTACAAGTTCACCGAAGGACCTGCCGGCAACTCGAAGGGCGAGGTCTTCTACAACGACGTGCCCGGCAGCAAGACCTACAAGATCGGTCTCGACGGCCAGGTGAGCGTCTTCCTCGAGGATACCAAGAAGGGGGACGGCCAGCGGTTCGGACCCGACGGCCGGCTGTACTCGGTGGCCGGCGCTACCGAGCAGATCATCGCCTACGACCCTGAAGGGAAAGCGACCGTGGTGGCAGACGGTTTCCGCGGCAACGACCTGGTGGTCCGACACGACGGCGGGATCTATGTCACCAACCCCGGCTGGAACGGTACCGACCCCAGTAAGGTCTGGTACATCAGCCCCAAGGGGGACAAGTCGGTCGTCGACACCGGGCTCAAGTTCTCGAACGGGCTCTGCTTGTCCCCCGACCAGTCGCTGCTGTACGTGGCCGACAGCCGCTCGCACTGGGTCTACAGCTATCAGATCCAGCCCGATGGCACGTTGGCCCACAAGCAGAAGTACTTCCACCTGCATGTGCCCGACACGGCCGACGACAGCGGCGCCGATGGGCTGCGAGTCGATCGCGATGGCCGGCTGTACGTGGCCACGCGGATGGGAATTCAAGTCTGCGACCAGGCAGGCCGCGTGAACTGCATTATCCCCACGCCCAACGGCAAGCTCTCGAACTTCGACTTCGGCGGCGAAACGGGCGACACGCTGGTGGCCACCTGCGGAGATCGGATCTACCAGCGCAAGCTGAAGGTCAAGGGAGCGCACAATTGGCAAGAGCCAATCAAGCCTGCCGGCCCTAGGCTGTGATAAGATAGAAGTAGGGCGAGCGATTTCTGTAAGGCAAAGGGGCCATGCGATGACGGCAGAAAACAGCGATTCACGATCGGTTGAGGTTCGCCAGACGCCCGAGTTGGCTCAGGAACTCGAACAGGCGGTCGACCTGCTGCGGCAACAGCAGGCTGATCTCTTTCAAGCCGGCAAGAGCGGAGCGAATTGGCTGTTCTGGGTGGCTGCTCTGTCGCTGGTCAACTCGACGATCACGCTTTTCGGCGGCGACACCCGTTTCGTCGTCGGGCTGGCAGTTACCACGGTCGCGGACGCGGTTGCCAAGGTTACCGCCGAGCGAGAGCCCGACATCGCGTCGGTGGTGATGACCGTGGCGATTGCTTTCAGCCTGTTCGTTTCGGGACTGTTCGCAGGGGCCGGTTGGCTGGCCCGCAAGCGGTTCAATTTTGTGTTCGCCTTTGCGATGTTCGTCTACCTGCTCGACGGCGCGTTGTGCCTGTTCTTCGGAGACGTGATGAGCGCGGGCTTCCACGCCTTTGCGCTGTTCTGCATGTGGGGAGGATTCAATGCCTTTCGCAAGCTTCGTGCCTCGGAAGAGTCCGTCGAAATGATGCGGCAATACGGCGTCAACGTGTAGCCGGTTCTTATGCCCGCTCCTCCGCACGGATTGCTCGATGCCCCCCTCCGAGTCCCAATCACCCGACCGTAAGCCCGCAGCTCCAGAGAAGCTGGACGAGAAGGCCGACTTCGCCCGACGACTGGCGTTCCTGGAACTTGGCCCGCAGGAAGCTACGCGGCTGCGCGAGATCGGCCGCACCATGGCCGAGAACCAGCATGCGCTGGTCGAGCGGTTCTATCGCCATTTGATGAGTTTCGAGGCGACGGCCAGCTTTCTGAGGGATCCTGCCCTGGTGACCCGCCTGAAGGAGTCGCAGCGCAAGCATTTCGAGTCCCTCTTCGAGGCTGATTGGAGCGAGAACTACTCGCGTCAGCGGCGTCGGGTGGGCGAAGTGCATGCCGAGGTCGGCATCGAGCCGCAGTGGTTTCTAGGGGCGTACAACCAGTACCTGCAGTACGGCCTCGAGGCGCTGCTCGATTCGCCCGATCCCGAGGTGCAGCGATCGGCCGCCGAAGCGCAGGCCTTTGTCAAAGCGGCCCTGCTCGACATCGGGCTGACGCTGGACGCCTACTTTGCGCGGCTCACCGAGAATCTTCGCCGGGCGCTCGACATGTACTGGCGGGCCAACGACGAACTGAAGCAGTTCGCCCGATTGGCTTCGCACGATCTCAAGACCCCGCTGGCCACGGTGGCCAATCTGTGCGACGAAGCGATCGACGAATTCGGCGGCGAGATGCCCGAGGGGGCTAAGCAGCTCATCCGGGCTGCCGAGCAGCGCACGCTCAAGATGAGCCAGATGATCGATGAACTGCTGTCCTTCTCGGTCGGGCCGCGCGGTTCCGAAGGCTGCGACGAGTTTCCCCCGATGGACGCGCTGGCTGAAGCGGTCGAACGAATCCGCCCGCAGATTGAAAAGGGGCGCATTGAGTTGATCCTGCCCCCTTCCATTCCGTATGTGTGGGGGAATCGGATTCGGCTCCGCGAGGCGTTCTACAACCTGCTTTCCAACGCCATTAAGTTCCTCGACAAGCCCCGGGGGCGGATCGAGGTCAGCTTTCGCATTGATGAGACGCACTGCATCTTCTGCATCACTGACAATGGCAGCGGCATCCCGCGCGAGGAATGGGAGCGGATCTTCGTTCCCTTCCGCCGGTTGGCCGGACATCGCGACCGGCCCGGGCACGGTCTGGGGCTGTACTTCACCAAGACGCTGATCGAAGAGCAGCAAGGGCGCATTTGGGTGGAGTCCGAAGTCGGCGAGGGGAGCCGCTTCTACATTTCGCTCTGGCGTCATCAGCAGTCGTAAAATGAGCGACCGTCCTCTCACTCCCGATCTTCTTCGCGCGGCTTATTCGCGGGGCTATTTCCCCTGGCCCGACCAGTCGGGGCAGATTTTCTGGCATCGCCCCGATCCGCGGGCCATCCTTGAGTTCGACCAGTTCCATTGCTCCAAGCGGCTGGCCCGACGGCTGAAGCGAGGGGAGTTCCGGGTCACGTTCGACCAGGACTTTCGCGGAGTCATGAAAGGCTGTGGCGAACACGAGCATTCTTGGCTCACACCCGAGATCCTTCGGGCCTATGGTAAGATGCATGATGAAGGAGTCGGGCACTCGGTCGAGATCTGGCAGGGAGAGTTGCTGGCTGGCGGAGTCTATGGGCTGGCCTTGGGGGGTGCGTTCTTTGCCGAATCGATGTTCCACCGCGTGACGGACGCCTCGAAAGCGGCCGTCTATCACCTGGTCGAACATCTCCGCGAAGGCGGCTTTGAGTTGCTGGAAGTGCAGTTCGTCACGCGGCACCTGGCGTCGCTGGGGGCCACAGCCATCCCCGACGCCGAGTACCAACGGCGACTGGAGCGAGCGCTGGGACGGGAAGCGACGTTTTAGACGACTAAATCTTACACTGCGGCGCGGGAGACAATCTTCCCGCGCCAGGCAATCGCTGCGTCGATCTGGGCGCGATGCACGTCGCTCAATTGCCAGCCCATGGCACCGGCGTTCTCGATCGCCTGGTCGGCACGCTTCGCGCCGCACAGCGCGGCCGTGATGCCGGGTCGGTGGATCGTCCAGTTGATGACCACCTGGCTTACCGTGTGGCCGGTCTCGACAGCGATCGCGCGCAGTCGGTCCAGAAAGTCCTGATTCTTCTGCCACTCTTCTCCCTGGAACATCGGGTACTTCACGCGGCCGTCTCCGGGCGGAAAGACATGGTCGCGCTGCAGATGCCCGGCCAGCAGCCCCTTCATCAGCGGCCAGTAGATCGCCAGCGAAACCTGATGCGCCATGCACCAGGGAAGGATGTCGTCTTCGATCTCGCGCTGCAGCATGTTGTACGGCGGTTGGCAGGCGGTGATGGGACAGACCGCCGAGAACTCCTCCATCTGGGCCACCGTGAAGTTCGAGACTCCGATGCTGCGGGCTTTCCCTTCGTCCAGCAGCCGCTTGAGCCCGCCGGCTGATTCGGCCACGGGAACCTGCGGGTCAGGCGCGTGCAGGTAGAGCAGGTCGATCCGATCGGTCCCCATGCGCCGCAGGCTTTCCTCGCAATGCGCGCGGATCGTTTCGGGCCGGCCGTCTTTCGCGGGCGTGCGGGTCCGCTCTCCGTCCGGCGACCGGGGAGGGCCGAAGCTCCAGCCCAGCCCGCCTTTGGTGGCCAGCACCACCTGATCGCGGCGGCCGGCAATCGCCCGACCGACGAGCCGCTCGCTTTCTCCGTCGGCGCCATAGTTGTGGGCGGTATCAATGAAGTTCACGCCAGCGTCCAGGCTGGCCTCGATCGCCTGGAACGCGTCCGAATCGGTCACGTCGCGGCTGGTCATGCCGGCAATCGGCCAACAACCCAATGCCACGGGCGAGACGTAGAGGTCGGACAGTCCGAGCCGGCGGAGTTCCATGGCAGGAGTTCCAGGTTTGGAAGAGGCGGGAAGCGACGAAAGCATCTCTGATTCTGGCCAGAACGATGGACCTTGCACAGTGCTGGGGCCCATGGTGTTGATTGTCTACCAACGGCGTACATCTTTCGATGGAGCTGAGCGGCCGCCGATCCACCCGGTCGATTGGCGGCCAATTTGGGTGGGCGACTGGCATGCTTGAGGGGCATGCTGCCTCGACTGCGGGGCCTGTAAGAACTTATTTCGCGAGCGAGAAATATTCGTTGTCCAATGCTTGCGCCAGCGGGAGTTGAACTAGGTGCCACCCTTCCGACTCGTTTCCTCTCCCCCGATTTCTCCCATCGAGGTCGTCATGTCTCTCCGCTTTCTCTTCCTGGTCCTGGCGATTGGCCTTTTCCTCACTTCTGCAGCACGCGCCGACTTGATCGCCGCCGACTCGTTCAACGACAAGACGGTTGGGGCACTCAATGGTCAAGGGGGCGGCACCGGAGCCTGGACCGGCAATTACGCCAGCTTGTCGGGCGTTACCGTCGTGGCAGGTGGACTGAACTACTCTGCAGGGCAGGTGAACATCGCTGGCGGGAGTCAGGCACTGCGAATCACTGGGCCAGCCGCCGCCACCGATCAGATGTTTACGCGCGGGTTCGCGACGCAAACGGGTCCACTCTACTTCAGCTTGCTGTTCCGTCCTGGGCTAACACCGGACACCAGCACAACGGATGGCGACTTTGTGCAGTTTCTGCTGAATGACGACATGGACGAAGCCAATGCCGGCAGCATCGGGATGGGGCGGACTGATACGAACAATCCGTTCTTCTCACGAATTGGCCTGTCGGGCGGCGGCGGCGATACGGATCTGAGTGGTGTCCTCGCTCAGGATGCGACCACTTACTTCCTGGTGGGCCGTTTCACCCAGAGCGGCGTCAACGGCATCGAATACGACACGATGAGCCTGTGGGTGAATCCAAATAGCCTGACGGAGACTTCGCCGCTGGTGACATCGTTTTTCGATTCGAATTCTGCGTCGCTCAGCTTTCTGACACTGCGAACCGCCGGGCTCGTGAGCGATTTCTACCTGGTCGATGAATTTCGCCTGGGAACCAGCTTTGACGCCGTCGTGGTTCCCGAACCGTCGACCTGGCTGTCGTGCGGATTGCTGTTGGCAGGAGGCTGGATCGTTCGTCGTCGGAGTAAGACGGCAGCGGTGCGAGGTTCGGTCGCCTAGCCGACTACATCGGCGAAGCATTGTGGTGCAGGCGTCCCGCCTGCTTGAAGCGGTTTCGTTGTCCATGCAGGCGGGACGCCCGCACCACAAGGGAAACTAGATCGTGTCCAGCAGCTTGATGCTGGGGCACAGGTCGTTCAGTTGCTCGGCCATGTAGCGCATCACCTGACCGGTAGTCTTGAGCTGCATCGCCCGCTTCAGGATCTTCTCGGTTACTTCCTGCGTCAGCGTGCTGGTGAGCTGCTTGATCGACGGGATGAACGCCGGACTCATGCTGAAACTGCGCAGCCCCATGCCGAACAACAGCACAAAGGCCCGCGGCGCGCCGGCCATTTCGCCACACAGGGTGATCGACTTGTTGGCCGCATTCGAGGTCGAGATCACGCTCGACAAGACTCGCAACACGGGGGGGCTAAGCGGCCGGCACAGGTGGCTGACCCGCGGATTGTCGCGATCGGCGGCCATCAGGTACTGCACCAGATCATTCGATCCGATCGAGGCAAAGTCGACCACCTCCAGCAGCGTGTCGATGGAGATGGCGGCCGCGGGGACTTCGACCATCAGGCCGATTTTTACGATGCCGGCCTTGCGGCGACGCGTCTTGAGCTGCCGATAGGCTTTGCTCACCATGCCACGCACCTTGCGCATCTCTTCTAGCGTGGTGATCATGGGGAACATCAGCCGCACGTCGTATTCCTCGCCCGGCGGAGGGGCCGCCGCCCGCAACACGGCGCGGATCTGCGAGAGGAAGAACTCGGGATGCTCAAACGACAACCGGATCGAGCGCCAGCCCATGAAGGGGTTGGCCTCGCGATCGTGCCCCATGTAGGCGATCGTTTTGTCTCCGCCCAGGTCGAGCGTGCGGATGGTGATACGGTGGTTGGGGCTGGCCGCGATGATCTGGCGATAGGCCTCGTACTGTTCGTCTTCGTCCGGCACGTTGGGATGGGTGAGGAAGAGATACTCGGTCCGGTACAGCCCGATGCCGCTTGCGCCCATGGCGTGGGCGGCGGTCACATCGGCCAGGTTGTTCACGTTGGCCAGCAACTGCACTTCCTGGCCGTCGGCCGAGATGGCCGGCGCGTCGCGGTTCTCGGCCAGTTGGTCCTTCAGGTTGAAGAACTCTCGCTGCAGCTTGCGATAAGCGCTTTCGGTTTCGGGATCGGGGCAGATGATGACGTGCCCATCGCGACCGTCGACGATGATGGTGTCGCCGGTTTTGACCAGTTTCAAAATCCCGTCGGCACCGGAGACCGCCGGCACTCCGCGACTGCGGGCCAGAATCGCTGCGTGGCTGGTGCCGCCGCCGGTCTGCGTGACGAAGCCCGAGACCTCGCGATTGCCCAACGTCATGGCCTGCGAAGGGAGCACCTCGTTGGCCACCACGATCACCGGACCAGGAAGCGCCACGGAATCCGGCTTGAGGACCTCCGAAAGATGCCCCGAGAGCCGCACGATCACGTCGCGCAGATCGGCCAGCCGTTCCTTCAGGTACTCGTCCTTCGTTCGGGCGAAGAGCGAGGTGTACTCGTTCATCACATGGTGCAGCGCGGCCGGCGCGGTCATCCGTTCGTCGACGATCCAGGCCCGCACCTTGGCCCGAAAAGCCTGGTCGTGCAGGATCGATTCATGGGCGCGAAAGATCGCGGCCTCTTTGGCGCCGACCTGCGTGGCCACCTTCTGATAGAGCGCCCGCAGGTCCGCGGCGGTCTTCTCGCCGGCGTCTTTCAGGCGGGCCAGCTCGTTCGAGACGGCGCTCTGATCCAGCAGCGCTTGACCTGCGCCGACGAAGATGTCGTCGATGCAATAGGCTTTTCCTACGGCAACACCGGGCGATACGGGAATTCCTTTGCGAAGGCGCATCGCACCATACTAGCTGGCGCACCTTAAGGGCGGAAGGTATGCCGCCGGCGATCACGCGCGAGAATACGGACGAGCTCTGTCGGGGTGACAAGCGACGGCATCGCCAGGGATTGGAGTGGCGGATGCTTCTCGCTAGGATCAAACCTTCCGTCAACCCTCTCCGTTTTGCCCGGATTACGCATGGAATTCCGCCCTCTTGGCCGCACCGGTCTGAGTCTTTCGTCCCTGAGCTTCGGCGCGTCGTCGCTGGGACAGGAGTTCCGCCCCGTCGACCTGAACGAAGCCTTGCGTTCGGTCCATGTGGCGCTTGAACTGGGCATGAACTTCATCGACACCTCGCCGTTTTATGGGCGCGGCATGAGCGAAGTGCTGCTGGGCGTGGCGTTGCGAGGTATTCCCCGAGATCGCTACCTGTTGGGGACCAAGCTGGGCCGCTACGACGGGCGGCACTTCGATTTCTCGGCCAAACGCGTGATCGAGAGCGTCGACATCAGCTTGCACCGCATGGGAGTCGAGTACCTGGACATCATGTTGTGCCACGACATCGAGTTCGTGGAGATGTGGCAGATTGTGGAAGAGACGATCCCGGCCATGCGGCATCTGCAGAAGCAAGGGAAGCTGCGGTTTGTCGGGATCAGCGGCTACCCGATGAACATCTTCCGTTATGTGCTCGATCGGACCGAGCTGGATGTGGTGCTGTCGTACAACCACTACACGCTTCAGAACACGATGCTGGCCGACCTGGTTCCCTATCTCAAGCAGAAGGGGGTGGGGATCATGAACGCCGCCCCGTTCTCGGCCCGCTTGCTGACGAATGCGACGTTGCCTCCGTGGCATAAAGCCACACCCTTGGTGCGCGAGACCTGTCAGCGTGCGGCCGCGCATTGCCAGGCGCAGGGGGTCGACATCGCCCAACTGGCCGTGCAGTACTCGGTCGCACACCCTGATTTGTCGACCTGCGTGGTCGGCTCGGCCAATCCCGACAACGTGCGGAAGTGGGTTGAATGGGCGGGCAAGCCGATCGACCAGAAACTGCTGGGCGAGGTGTTGGCGATCCTCGAGCCGATCCACAACTGGTACTACATCGAGGGGCGGCCCGAGAACAACGACAAGCCCGCGTAAATGCGGATATTCCGGCCCATTCGACCCCATCGCCAATCGCTGGCGCGACCGCTATAATTTCGCTGTCTTTGCACCCGCGATGCGTCCTTGGGAGCTTCGGGAATCTAAGGATTCCCAGGGGTTCGCGACGTCGCTTTCCTCGCCATCGCCTGCATTCTGCTACGCCGATCACCCCAGGAGGGGAGTAAATGCTGAAGAAGCGCTTGATGACCCCCGGTCCGACCCAGGTTCCCGAACAGGCCTTGCAGGCCCTGGCCAAACAGGTTCCTTATCACCGCACGCCGGAGATGAAGGTCCTGCTGACCGAAGCCCTGGCCGGACTCAAGTACGTCTTTCAGACCGAAGCAGACGTCGTCATCCTGACGGCCAGCGGCACCGGCTCGATGGAAGCCGCCGTGGCGAACGTCATCCCGCGAGGCGGCAAGGCGATCGTGCTGGAAGCCGGCAACTTTGCCGAGCGCTGGACGGCTGTCTGCAAGGCCTTCGGCATCGAAGTGGTGCAGCACAAGGTTCCCTGGGGCGAAGCGGTCAAGGCCGAAGACGTGGCCGAGTTGCTCAAGCAGCACCCGGATGCGGTGGCCGTATACGCAACGCTGCAAGAGACCAGCACGGGCGTGGCTCACGACATCCAGGCCATTGGCCAGGTGGTGTCGCCGACCAAGACGCTGTTCATTGTCGACGGCATCTCCGGTGCCGGCGTGCAAGAGTGCCGCACCGACGCCTGGGGCATCGACATGCTGGTGGTCGGCTCGCAGAAGGCCCTGATGCTTCCTCCCGGTCTGGCCTTTGTCACTGTGAACGCCAAGGCCTGGAAGCAGATCGACTCGGTCAAGGGACAGTCGTTCTACTTCGACCTGAAGCAATACAAGAAGAAGCTGGCCGATCCCGATACCCCGTTCACGCCGGCTCACACCCTGGTGGCCGCGCTGGTTGAGAACCTGCGGCTGATGAAGGCCGAAGGGATCGAGAACATCTTCGCCCGTGGTCGTCGCCTGAGCTCGGCCACCCGTGCCGGCCTGGAAGCGCTGGGCATGGAGCTGTACGCCAGCCGTCCGGCCGATGGCGTGACCGCCTGCCGCATTCCCGAAGGGCTCGACGGTTCGGCCTTTCTGAAGAAGCTGGAAAGCCGCTTCGGGGTGAAGATCGCCGGCGGTCAGGGCCAGATCAAGGGCAAGGTCTTCCGTATCGCCCACCTGGGCATCATCGACGAGCTGGACATCATCAGCACACTGGCTGCCATTGAGCTGGTGCTGATCGAGATGGGCCAGTCGATCGAGCTGGGCTCGGCCACCACGGCCGCCCTGCGCGTTTTCGCCGAATCGAAAGCGGCCGTGGCCGTTTAGTTTCTCGTCGAACCTGTTATTACCCAGCGCTCCCGTGCGTCTCGTGCGGGAGCGTTTCACTTTACCTCTCAACTTAACCCAGCGATCCCGCCCATGCCCCGCGTCATCATTCTCGAGGAACTGGCCCGCGAAGGTCTCGAGCTGCTTGAAAAAGCCAAGATCGAGTACGAAGTCCGCTTGAATCTGGAAGGCCCGGAACTCAAGGCGGCGCTGCAAGGCTTCGACGGCGCGATCTGCCGCTCCAAGCCCAAGAAGGTCAGCGCCGAAGTGCTGGAGGGGAACACCACCCTGAAGGCCATCGTGCGGGCGGGCGTGGGGACCGACAACATTGATTCCCTGGCTGCCCAGCGGCAGGGGATCATTGTGATGAACACGCCGGCTGGCAATACGATCAGCACTGCCGAGCATGCCATTACGCTGATGATGGCCCTGAGCCGCAACATCGCGCCGGCCTATCAGAGCCTGATCGAAGGCCGCTGGGATCGGGCCAAGTACATGGGCACGCAGTTGGCCGGCAAGACGCTGGGCATCGTCGGCCTGGGACGCATCGGCCAGGCGATCGCCACGCGGGCTCGCGCCATGGAGATGCGGATCGTGGGCTACGATCCCTTTATCAGCCGCGAGCGGGCCGCGGAACTGGGTGTGGAGGTCTATCCCACCGTCCGCGAACTGCTGCCGCACGTGGACTATCTGACCGTGCACACTCCGCTGACCGACGAAACCCGCAACATGATCGGCGAGCCGGAACTGGCCATCCTGAAGCCGGGCGTGCGGCTGATCAACTGTGCCCGCGGCGGCATCTACAACGAGGCCGCCCTGGTGAAGGGGCTGCAGGAAGGCAAGATCGGCGGCGTCGCGCTCGATGTCTTCGCCGAGGAACCCTGCAAGAAGAGCCCGCTGTTTGGCATGCCGGGCGTGCTTTGCACTCCTCACCTGGGAGCCAGCACCGAAGAGGCTCAGACGAATGTGGCAGTCGAGGCGGCCGAGTTGCTGATCGATTTCCTGGCGACGGGCACGATTCGCCATGCGGTGAACATGACCCCCATCGATCGCAAGGACCTGGAGTCGCTCCGCATGTATCTGGACGTGGCCTATCGGCTCGGCCTGATGCACGCCCAGATGGCCCGTGGGTTGCCGAAGCGCTGCGTGCTGACCTATCGCGGCGAAGTGGCCGAGAAGAAGACCAAGCTGCTCAACGCCAGCTTCGCTACCGGGCTGTTGGCTCAGGCCTTGCCCGGCACTGTGAATATCGTCAACGCGGAAGTGCTGCTGCGCGAGCGCGGGATCGAACTGGTCGAACAACGCCACACCGAGCGCGGCGACTTCAACTCAGTGATCTCGGCCGAGATCGTAACCGACCAGAAGAGCTACAAGGCCAGCGGCACCGTGTTCGGCAATCAGCTCGAGCGGCTGGTGCAGTTGGGCAGCTATCGCTTGGACGCTTACCTGGATGGCATTCTGTTCGTCTTCACGCACCTGGACGTGCCGGGCATCGTGGGGGCGGTCGGCACCATCCTGGGTCGGCACAAGGTGAATATCGCGCAGATGTCGGTCGGCCGCTCCGCCCAAGGCGGCGAAGCGATCGGTGTGCTGAACCTGGACAACGAACCGCCGGCCGAGGCCTTGAAGGAACTGCTGGCCCACCCGGGCATCCAGAGCGGCACGGTGGTGAAGCTGCCGACGGCGGGGACACTGCCCGGCTGGTTGGCGGGGTAGGAAGAGACTGGCGGATCTAAGGCGAATGCGCGTCATGCCTTGCGGTCTGGCGGTTTTCTAGGAGCCAGATCAATGTAAGATGACGGGCTGACCCTGGTATTTAGCTTTGTCATGGCGAACGGCGCGATCCCATCGGGGAAAGCGCCCGCGTGGCTGCCCGATGGCCCCTCCACCAAGAGAAGGGCGGCGAATCTGGCACGCAGCTCCGAACCTGGGCCCCCACGGCCACTGTCACTACCCGCATGCCACCTTCCCACACTGAAAGCCGACAAGGTTTCTTCTACGGGATCGGAGCGTACGGGCTTTGGGGCCTGGTCGCTCTGTACTTCAAGCAGGTCGGGTACATCCCGGCCATGGGCGTGCTGGCCCATCGCGTTATCTGGGCCTTTCTGCTGCTCGCGTTGATCGTGGGCCTGCTGGGCAAGTTCCCGGCCTTTCTGGAAGCCATCTCGCACAAGCGGACGCTTCTCTTGCTGGCGGGTAGCACCGCGCTCATCGCGGTGAACTGGTTCACCTATATCCACGCGGTGTCGACCGAGCGAGTCATGCAGGCCAGCCTGGGCTACTACATGACTCCGCTGGCCAACGTGCTGTTAGGCGTGGTCGTTCTGAAGGAGCGGCTCCGCGGGTTGCAGTTGGCCAGTCTCGGGCTGGCCGCCCTGGGCGTGATCATCATGGGGACGCTGGGGACCGAGTTCCCCTGGATCTCGGTGGCGCTGGCCATTTCGTTCTCGCTGTATGGACTACTGCGAAAGACGATGCCGATCGACAGCCTGCTGGGGCTGTTCGCAGAGACCTGCGGGCTGCTGCCAATCGCGGTCGGCTTTCTGCTATTGGCCCCTAAGGCGCAGTCGGGTGGTTTTCCCGAATGGTCCTCGATCGGTCTGCTGGCCCTCAGTGGCCCTGTCACCACGACCCCGCTCTTACTGTTCGCGGCTGCGGCGCGCCGGTTGCGTATGTCGACGCTAGGCTTCCTTCAGTTCCTGGCGCCGAGCCTGCAGTTTCTGCTGGCGGTGCTGGTCTTCAAGGAGCCCTTCCGCGAAGCGCAACTGGTCAGCTTTGCCTGCATCTGGACCGCGGTGCTGGTCTACGCGGCCGATGCCATACTGACCGAGCGCCGCTACCGGGCGGAACGGGCGGTAGAGCGGGTGACCACTCCCACCAATGACGTTGCGGTTGCTGTAGCCAAGTGAGAATTGAAATCAACGAGATTGGGGGAGATGGAGAAGGCATTGACCGCAGATGAACGCAGATGAAATGCAAGAATACAGGCACGAAATGAGATCGGGTTTCCGACGATGTGGAATGAGTAACTACTTTTCAGCCTGGTGGTTTCATTCTTCATTCTGACTCAATCTTCAAGCTGATCTCTCCCGTCTTTATTTTCTTGTATTTCATCTGCGTAAATCTGCGTCCTTACAGCTCCACATGCTGCCGGCAGTTCCAGAGACGGATCACCGGATTCGATTTCGTCCGATGATAGCCCACGATGCTCATCGAGGCCGTGTCCAAGAATAAATGCGTAGCTGTGTCGGCCGGCAAGTTCACCCAGCGAGTGGTGAACATCTCAATGAAATGCCCGCTGGAGAAGAGCAACACGGATTGATCGAGGGCCCGCAATCGCTGGACGACACGCTCGGCACGCGAGCAGGCGTCATCCACCGACTCCCCGCCGGGGCAGCCATCGCGAAAGATCCGCCAGCCGGGTCGCGTCTTGTGGATCTCGGCCGTGGTCAGGCCTTCGTAATCACCGTAGTTCCATTCCACCAGATCGGGATCCACCTCGGCCCGGTCTGCGAATCCGGCCAGTTCGCAGGTTCGGCGTGCTCGCTGCAGGGGACTCACGAACACGCGATCGACCTTCAAGCCCTTGAGCCGCATCCCCAGACTGCGGGCGTTTCGTTCACCGCGGTCGGTGAGGGGCAGGTCGGTCAACCCCGTGTGCTGCCCCGTCATCGACCACGCAGTTTCCCCGTGACGGGCGAGATAGATCATTGCCGAGGCTTCACTCATGATGACATTCCGCAGATGTGTTCTAGGTCGAGATTCGTCATTCTGTTCGGCGTATCGAGTTTCGCCGAACCCGCGAGGTCGGACAAGTCGCTCGGCCCGTTCCATGCGCGAGAACGCCACGGGTTTCCATTGCCCGGCCGCCGGGCTATTCTAGACCGCTCGCACAGGTCCGCCCTTACCCCAGAGCCACTCCCATGCCCCGCGTGATCCTTACCGGCTTCGCTGATGAAGCAGCCAATCAGAAGACCGCCGTCCAACAGTTCTCCGCCTTTGCGGCCATCGGCCTTCAGCACTACAGCGTCCGTTTTGTCGACGCCGGCGGCGGGATCAAGAACGCGATGAAGCTGACACCCGACGAAGTCAAAACCGTTGTCGCGATGCAGAAGGAGTATGGGCTGTCGGTCTCTTCGCTCGGTTCGCCGATCGGCAAAGTGAAACTGCTGGACGTGGACGACGGGACCAAGAACGCTTACATCCCGTTCGAGAAGTACCTGGCCGAGGATGTGAACCACGCCTGCGAACTGGCTCACACGTTTGGGGCCAAGTTGATCCGCGGCTTCTCGTTCTATCACCCCAAGGGGACCGATCCGCAGCCCTATGTGCAGCAGGCAGCCGATCAACTGGGCAAGATCGCCGAAGCGTGCGACCGCGCGGGGCTGACCTTCGGGCTCGAGATCGAGGCCAACCTTGTCGGTCAGACAGGCCAGATCCTGGCCGATATCCACCGGCAGGTGAATCATCCGGCCATGCTGCTGATCTTCGATGCGGCCAACATCGTCTGTCAGGGCTTCAGCGCAGCCGAGGTCTTCGCCCAGTATCAGGCGATGAAGCCCGGCCTGGGTTGGGTGCACATCAAGGACTACAAGCATCCGCAGCCCGTCAGCGGCCGCGTGGCGCATGTGGACGAAGAGTCGGCCTGGGACTTTGTTCCTTCCGACCAGGGGGACTCGGGGCACGAGCAGATTTTGCGCGACCTGCGCGAATACATTCCCACGCTCGAGAAGCGATTGGCTGCGCGGGGAGTGCCGGGCGTTTATCTGGATCTGGAACCGCATGTAAAGTCGGGCGGGCAGTTCGGTGGATTCAGCGGGCCGGATGGCATGGGCGTCGCCTTGCGGGCGTTGTGCCGCGTGTTGGATTATGTAGGGATCGACTATCATCTGCGTGATTTTGCGGATGTGGTGGCATCCCGTGGGCGGTAGGAATTTGAGATTTGAAATTTGAGATTTGAAATTTGAGAAGCGAGATTTGAGAAGCGAGAGGCGAGACTGAATTTGATTTCAAATTTCAAATCTCAAATCTCGGATACGCTGTACTTCGAGAGGACTCGGCATGCCGGCCGATTTGATTGCCCGTGATCTGACCCGCGAATTCCCCACCCGCAGCGGTCCGCTGTCGGTGCTGCGAGGCGTTTCGTTGGAACTTTCGGAAGGTCAGAGCCTGGCGATTCTGGGTCCTAGCGGTTGCGGCAAGAGCACACTGCTGCAGATTCTGGGGACGCTCGATCAACCGACGGCGGGCACGTTGACGCTTCAGGGCGATGACCCGTTCAAGCTCGCCGAGCCTCAGCTGGCCGACTTTCGCAACCGGCGGATCGGCTTCATCTTTCAGGATCATCATCTGCTGCCGCAGTGCTCGGTGCTCGAGAACGTGCTGGTTCCCACGCTGGCCCAGGGCGGCGCGAAGCCGGAACATCTGGAACGTGCCCGGCAGTTGCTCTCCCGCGTCGGGCTGGCCGAGCGGCTCGATCACCGCCCTGCCGAACTCTCCGGCGGAGAGAAACAGCGCGCGGCCATCGCCCGAGCGTTGCTGTTGAAGCCGATCCTGCTACTGGCCGACGAACCGACAGGCAATCTGGACCGAACCAATGCCCAGCGGATCGCCGAATTGCTGCTGGAACTGCAACTGGCCGAGCACACGATGCTGGTCATGGTGACCCACAGCCAGGAGATCGCGGGGCGGCTCGCCCGCCGTGTCGAGCTGGACGACGGGAAATTCTGCACCCGGGAATAATTCCGGTCGGTCCCGCGGAATAGGCTGGCGACTCACCTATCGACCTTCGACCCCAGGCTCTGCCGGGACGAAACGGACCCGAGGCTCCGCCGCCCTGCGCTCGAGTTCGAAGAGGCAGGGCCTGGGACCAAGAACATCACATCTTTCAGGAGTTCGCCTGCCATGAAGATCCGCCGCAAACAGATGGAAAAGGTCCCCCTCGACATGACCCCCATGATCGACGTGGTCTTTCAGTTGATGGCTTTCTTCATCATGACTTTCAGCGTGGTCGTCCCCGAAGGAGACTTCAACATCAAGATGCCGTTGGCAGCGCCGGGGCCCGCAATCGATTCCATCGAGAACGTGCCGGTTACGGTTCGCATGGAAGCGGACGCCAACGGGCAACTCGCCGGACTGCGGCTGGGCGATCGAGACCTGAACGGAGATTTCGGCCAACTAAGGGCCGAAGTGCTGTCCCTTTCCTCCGGCACTGAGGATTCCGGCGTGGTGGTCGAGCTCGACTCCGACTACGCGCTGGATTACAGCTACACGGTCGACGCGCTGACGGCCGTCACCGGCTATCGGAATCGCGATGGCCACATCATCCGGGTTCTGGACAACGTGCGGTTCGCCAAGCCGCGAGATAAGGGCTAGCGGACGAAGGGGCGACCTTCCACCCCATTCGGTGGGGTCGCGGGAATCAGCCAACGCCTTAGAATGCGGGTTACCCCTTCGTGGAGTTTCCCGCCTTGAGTGACGCTGGCTGCCATACCTCAGACGCACTCGAAGCCTGCCGCCAGCAGCTAGCGGAAGCCGAGCGGTTGCTGGCGGAGAGTCGAACGCGCGAAGCCGAGACGGCCGTCAAGTGCGAACGCTATCGCCGGCTCAGCGATGCCACGCTGGAATGCGTCGTGTTGCACGACAAAGGGCGGATCATCGACTGCAATCTGGCCAGCGAGGGGCTCTTTGGTTTGCCACGCGACCAGATCTTGGGAACCTATGCGCTGGATTTCGCCCCGCCCGAGGCCCGCGAAACGATCTTGGCCAACATCCTGGCGGGCCGCGAAGAGCCGTATGAGGCGCTTGGCCAGCGGCGCGGCGATGGCCATATCTTTCCCACCGAGCTATACGGGCGGCAGATCGAATACGACGGGAGAGTGGTGCGGGTCACCGTGATCCGCGACATCACCGAGCGAAAGCAGGCCGAAGCCGCGCTGATGGCCAGCCGCGACTTGAATCGCCGGATTCTTGAGGCGGTCCCTGGCGGTGTGGTCGAGGTCAACCTGCAGGGGCAGATCACAGCCGCCAACGGCGAGTCGCTGTTGCTTCTGGGGCTTTCGCTGGAACAGATCAAGCAGCTTTGCATCCACGATTTCAACTCCTGTATTTTCGAAGACGGTACACTTTGCAGCTCGCTGGACTTTCCCGTCGCCCGCTGTCTGGCCACCGGCGAGGCCCAGCCCGAGATGGTGCTGGGTGTGCCCAAGCCCGACGGGACGGTTCTGTGGGCCATGTTCAGCGCGATTCCGATGCGCGACCCGACGGGCAGCACCTTAGCCGGTGTGGTGGTGACGTTCGTCGATATCACGCGCCGTAAGAAGTTCGAGGACCAACTGCAACGGGTGCAGCACGAGCTCGAGATCCGCGTCGAAGAGCGCACGGCTGAACTATCGGAAGCCAACCGCTTGCTGACACTCGAGATCGCCGAACGCCGACATGCCGAGCAGGAATTGCAGGCCGACCAGCAATTGCTGCGGCATCTGCTGGCCGCGCATGAGCGCAACCAAAAACTGACCGCGTACGAGATCCACGACGGACTGGTGCAGGATGTGACGGCCGCGCTGATGCACCTGGAGTCGCTGGAAGACAAGCTGCCGGCCTTTGCCTGGAAAGCGGCCGAAATTCCACTGCGGCTGCTGCGGCGCGCGATCGGCGAAGGGCGACGGCTAATCAGCGGGCTACGCCCCCCGATCATCGACGAGCAGGGCGTGGTGGCCTCCATCGAGTACCTGGTCGGCGAAGAGCAACTAGCCGGGCAACTGGCCATTTCGCTGGAGATCGACGTCCGCTTCGATCGACTCGAACCGCTGTTGGAGTCGGCCATCTTTCGTATTGTGCAGGAATCGTTGGCCAATATTCGCCAGCACAGCAAGTCGCCGCGGGCAGCCCTTTCGATTCGCCAGTCGGACCATTCGGTCGAAATACTGATCGAGGACTGGGGAATCGGCTTTGACCCAAGTCAGGTCACCAAACAGCGGTTCGGCGTGCGGGGAATTCGCGAGCGCGCCCGCCTGCTGGGGGGCAAGACAACGATCGAAAGCCGCCCCGGCGAAGGGACGCGCGTGCGGGTGAATCTGCCGGTTAGCTCCTGATTCTATAGCACCTTGTCTACATCAGCGGGCCTTACATCACCGGGCAACTCGACGAGCACGACCCAGGCGGCATCAGCAGATTCAAGCCCGCTCCCAGCTTTGCCGAGGCCACCAGCGACGCCATCAGCGAAATGGGGCCGAAGTTCGGCAGTCCCAGGGCCAGCTTCATCACGGCGCTCATGTTCAACGAGGCGATGGCGCTCAGATTGGCCGACAGGGCCGGCATCACGCTGGCCATCATCGCCCCCAGTTTAATGGCCTCGCTCAGTTTGGCCGACATGGCCAGCGAGGGGAGCGTAAGGCCGCCCAGGGCCAGCTTCAGTTGCATCATGCCGCCTGGCATCAGCAGATTGATGCCGAAGGCACTTTGAATATTGGCCAGCGCCATCAGCAGCCCGATCAGACTGCCCATGCCCGGCATCGGGAGGCTGATGCTGGGCAAGCTGAGCGAAGCGGCCAGCTTCAAAGCCGCGGTCAGGCTGGCCATGGCCCCTGGCGCACCGAGATTGATTCCCAGCGACGCCGCCAGGTTCGCTACGGCGGCGAACTGGGCCAGGATCGCCAGCTTGGCTGAGCCCGCCCCCAGCCCCAATTGCGCGCTCAAGGCCAAGGCCGCGCTGATGGCCAGCGAGAGCTTCATCGAAGCCCCGGGAAGCATCAGGTCAACGCCCAGTCCCAGCTTGAATGCAGAGACCATGGCCGCCAGCTTTCCCAGCGCCATCACCGCGGGAATATCGATGCCGGCCAGCATCGCCAACAGTCCCATCAGATTGAACTTCAGCGAGCCCATCTGCATCGCCAGGGCGGCCGACAAAGACGCGCTGGCCGAAAGATTCAGGCCCAGCGTGGTCTGCATGGCCATCATGGCTGCCGCGGCGGCCGACAGCTTGGCCATGGCCGATACATTCAGACTGAGCGACGGCAGCCCCAGCGAAAGGGCCGCCGACAACGAGGCCGACATCGACGCGCTGGCCATCGCGTTCAGCGATCCAAGGGCCGAGGCCCCCAGCATCATCTTGGGCAGGTCGAGCGGGATCTTGATCGTGATGGGCTCCAGGCCCAGAAGTCCGGCGAGAGCGTTCTTTAGCGCGGCAAGGCAGGTGCAACTCATGAAGACCTTATTGTCACGTGATCAGGCGGGAAATGGAGTCGGCGGGAAATGTGAGTGCAAGTATACGGCGCGGCCGCCAAAAGGCCAGATTTCCAAACCGCCTGATCGCAAGTCGACTCTGGTAAATCAGATAGCTTTGGCTGCCGACCTCGCGCCGCTGCTCGACGCACCCGGAACTGCTCTTGCCCTGATTTCCGCATCGCATTACCCTGCCCCCGCTTTGTCGGAGTGCGCGTTCTTGCGCTCGGGCAAATCCCCTCGAAGGGCCAGCGTCGGCCCGACGGACAGAACCCGGCACGAGAGGCGGCGTCCGCCATGTTGCCTGCACTGCGATTCGCTCCCCGTGATTGCCTTGTGGCCGTGGCCTTGCTGGCTGCGCTGCCGGGCTGTTATGGCGTGATGGCCAGTGGCCAGAACAGCGAAGGGGCCCGGCTCTATCAGCAGGGGAATCTGCCGGGAGCCATCGATCGCTTTCAGCAGGCGGCCTACACGAATCCGAACGACGCCAACGCCTACTACAATCTGGCCGCTTCTTACCACGAGTTGGGCCGGCTCCAAGGCCGGAACGACTATCTGAAGCAGGCCGAGAACTACTATCACCAGTGTCTCGATCGGCAGCGCGACCATGTCGATTGCCATCGGGCATTGGCCGTGCTGCTGGTGGAAGAAGACCGCTCGCCCGAGGCCTTCCGCTTCCTGGAGCAATGGGTCGCATCGAGCCCCACCTCCTCCGATGCCAAGGTGGAACTCGCGCGACTGTACGAGGATTTCAGCGATCGCGAAGCTGCCCGGCAATACCTGCAGACGGCCCTGGCTCACGACCCGCGCAATTCGCGGGCGTTGGCGGCCCTCGGTCGGTTGCACGAAGAAGCGGGCAATGCGCCGCAGGCTCTGGCCGACTACCAGCGCTCGCTGGAGTACAACCGCTTCCAGCCCGAACTGGCTCGCCGGGCGAACTCGCTGCGAGCTTCCGTGGCTCCGCCGGCCATGAACTTCTCGCCCAATCCGATCAACACGCCGACCATCGCCACGCAGCCGACGCCGGGCTTCCGGTACTGACCGGCCGCTGGCAAAATGTCGTAAGCGATTTACGCACTTGCGTAATGACATGGCACGGTATTCCTCTATCCTGAAGTGAGCCTTCCACTTGGTGCTCACCCAGGAGCCTGCCCGATGTCCCTCCCCTCCCTCTCACGTCGCCGGTTCTTTCAGCACTCCGCAGGCGCCGCCGCTGCACTGGCCGTTGTTCCGTACACGGTCACTTCGCAAGCCCAGACGCAGGTCGAATCGGTGAAATCGCCCAACGCGCGCTGGCGGATCGGCTCAATCGGCATGCGCTATCAAGGTTCGGTCATCACTCGCGAGGCGCTTCCCTTTGGCGATGTGACGGCCATCTGCGACGTCGATAAGAACGTGCGCGAACAGGCCCGGGCGAGCTTTGGCAGTACGGCCCAGATCTACGAGAATTACCAGGAGCTGATCGCTCGCAAGGACATCGACGTGGTGCTGATCGGCACGCCCGACCACTGGCACGCCAAAATGGTGATCGACGCCTGTCGGGCAGGCAAAGATGTCTACTGCGAGAAACCCCTGACGCTGACCGTGGACGAAGGGAAACTGCTGGGCAAGGTCGTCCGCGAGACCGGCCGCGTGGTACAGATCGGCTCGTGGCAACGCAGCGACGCCCGCTTTCGCCAGGCCGTGGAGATGGTGCAGGCCGGGCGACTGGGAAAGCTCAAGAAGGCGACGGTCGTGATGGGGAAGAACGCGGTCGGCGGGCCCTTCACGGCGACGCCCGTCCCCAAGCACTTCAACTGGAACCTGTGGCAGGGGCCGACGCTCGACGTCCCTTTCCTCGCCGAGCGCAGCCACTACACGTTCCGCTGGTGGTACGAGTACTCGGGCGGAGAAATGACGGATACGGGGGCGCATCATCTGGACATCGCCCAGTGGGGCCTGGGAAAGCAGTTCTCGGGGCCGGTCGAAATCGAAGGGACCGCCAAGTATCCGACGACTCCGGGCGGCTACAACGTGGCGATCGACTACCACACGCTCTACCGCTACGACAATGGAGTCGAACTGGAAGTGCTTGATTCGCCGCGCGGCGAGTACACCCGCAACGGGGTGATGTTTGAAGGGGAGCTAGGGCGGCTATTTGTGAACCGCGGCGGCATCACGGGCCGGCCGATCGAAGAACTGTCGGCCAAGCCTTTCAGTCGGGCAGACTACAAGCTCTATGCCAATGACAACACGGCACGCCCGGAGTTGAGCGGCAAGATCGACGCCATCAAGAACCACATGGGGAACTTCTACGACTGTACGCAGAGCCGCAAGACGCCGATCTCCGACGTGGAGAGCCAGCACCGATCGGCCACGCTCTGCCACCTGGGGAACATCGCCCAACGGCTGGGAAAGAAGCTGCACTGGAATCCCGAGGCCGAACAGTTCATCGATGCCCCCGAGGCCGACAAGCTGCTGGCGCGCGAGCGCCGCAAGGGATTCGAGATCGGCTAGCGTGGGCGGACTGCATCCACCCAACGCCAGGCAAAGGACTACGCCGAGGTCACGCGGGCCAGCGCCTGAAACTCAGGATCCTCACGGAGCTGCTCGAAATCCGGCTCCGTCTCCAGGCGGTCGCGGTAGCGAGGCTCTAGCGTCAGTGCCTTGGCCAGATGCTCCAGGGCGTGCGACTTGTCGCCGGAGAGGCTCCAGTAGCGGGCCAGGTTGAAGTAGATCAGCGGATCGCCGGTGTTGGATTCGCTGGCTTTCTCAAGGGCGTCGATGGCCGATTGCAGCTCGCCCATCCGGCGGTAGCAGGCCCCCAGAGCCAGCCACGTCTCGCTCTTCGAGGGGGCCACTTCGGCGGCTTGCGACAGCGGTTCAAGCGCCTCGGCATAGCGGTGCAATCGCCGCAGGGCGTCCCCCTTCAAATACAAGGCCGAACTCTTGCGGGCCGCGTCGTCGCTCAGTCGCTCCAGCCGGTTCAGGGCATGCTCCGGCAGTCCGAGTTCGAGGAAGCCCTCGGCCTCGGTCAGCAGTTTCTTCTGACGATTTCGGCTCGGATCACCCACAGCGACTCTCCCGGGATCTCCCGCAGGAGACCACGCCTGACAGTGTTTCAGAAGCTAGCAACCCCTGGAGAGGGCGAACTCTCGCTAAAGTCTGTTGATCGCGCACGATCGTCACTACCCTCCCTATCGACAATTCTATGTCCGTTGGGCCAGTAGCCAAGCCAAGAGTTCGAGGTGCAAGCGGCGGAATTGTTTACGTTGGCGCGGACTGTACCGGTAAGGGAAGTCGCGGAATTTTGACTCAAGTCTTCGGTCGCTGATGGCCCCCGGTTTGTTCCCGATCGCAGTATCATGCATACTGAATCGGACTCGCTGCAACCAAGCGTTTTTCTCATTTCCCCGGATCGTTTTCCGTGGCCGAATCTGCTGCCGACATCCGACGCGAATCCGTGCTGCGAAGGGCGTGCGCCGAGCTCGACCAGCGGCTGCGCGATGGGGAAGACGTGCGGAGCGAGTCGCTGCTGGACCGCGAGCCCGAGCTGGCCGCCCATCCGGAAGCAGCGGTCGAGCTGATCTATACCGAGTTCGTCACCCGCCAGCAGTTGGGGCAGCAGCCCGATACGACTCAGTTCGCTCGGCGGTTCCCTCGCTGGAAGGAGCTACTGGAAGAGCAGTTCCAGATTCACGCCTTGCTGGGGGACTACCTGGAGAGTCCGCGGCCAACGCCGGCCGAGGGAATCACCTCGCAGGAAGGAAGCAGCGCCGGTTCGGCCTCGGGCCTCTGGTTGGGACGCTATCAACTGGGCAAAGAGCTGGGTCGTGGCGGGCATGGCGTCGTCTTTCGCGCGCAGGACACGCAGCTCCATCGCCCGGTGGCGATCAAAGTGTTGCTGGCCGGTTCGCATGCCAGCCCCCAGGACTTGCAGCGCTGGCGGCTGGAGGCCGAGGTGGTGGCCTCGCTGGGGCATCCGAACATCGTGCAGGTGCTGGAGGTCGGTACGCACGAAGGACATCCGGCGATCGCGCTGGAACTGGTCGACGGCCAAAGCCTGGCCCAGCGATCTGCAGGACGACAGCAACCCGCGCAAGATACCGCTGTGTTGGTGGAAACGCTGGCCCGCGCGGTTCACTTCGCCCACGAGCGAGGCATTGTGCACCGCGACTTGAAGCCGGCCAATGTTCTGCTGACCCCTGAAGGGGTACCGAAGATCACCGACTTTGGCCTCGCCCGGCGGATGATCGGGGACTCGAGCGAGACCAAGACCGGAGCGATGCTCGGCACTCCCAGCTACATGGCGCCCGAGCAGACCGGCGTGAGCCGGTACGTGGGTCCGGCGACCGACGTCTACTCGCTGGGGGCGATCCTGTACGAGCAATTGACGGGTAAACCGCCGTTCGAGGCTGACACGGCCCTCGATACCGCCCGGCAGGTGGTCTACGACGAGCCTGTCCCTCCGCGGCGATGGGCCCGCGTGCCGCGCGACCTGGAGACGATCTGTCTGAAGTGTCTGGCCAAGGAACCCTATCGCCGCTACGCCACGGCCGGGGCGCTAGCCGACGATCTGCACCGCTATCTCGCCGGTGAGCCCATCCAGGCCCGGCCGGTCGGCTGGGGACCGCGGGCCATCAAGTGGTCGCAACGTCATCCGGCGGGCGCGGCGCTGGTGGGCGTGTCGGCGCTGGCGGCTGCGGCACTCTTCGCGATGAGTCTGATCTACACGGCCAGTTTGAAGGACTCCAACGACCGGCTGACGCAGTCCCTGACAGAAACGGAAGGCCAACGGCTGCGGGCCGAAGACGAAAAGTCCAAGGCCGAGCAGCAGTCGGAGCTCTATCGCGAGGAGCTGAACCGTGCCCAACGCGGGTTGTACGCCTTGCAGTTGGCCCAGGTCGAAGGGCTGTGGAAGACCGACCCAGGGCGCGGACAGGAGCTGCTGCTCGATCCAGAACTCTGCCCCGAGCGGCTCCGCGACTTCACCTGGCGCTACTACGCCCGGCTCTGCCGTCGCGAGCAGGTTCACCTGGCTGGGCACCAGTCGCCGGTCGATCGGCTGGCCCTTTCGCCCGACGGCCGCACGCTGGCCACAGCGGCTCTGGATGGCGTCATCCTGTGGGATGTCGAAGCCCGCACCCAGCGGGCGAAGCTCTCCCGCTTCGACGGCGCAATTTTGGCGCTGGGCTTTACCGCCGATTCGACGAAGTTGGCTGCCTGCACAAATCGCGGCGCCGTGTCGTTGTGGGATGTTCGCTCGGGTGTCTTGCAAAGCGAGCCCGCGGTCGAGGTGCCTGCTAGCGAAGAAACCTCGGCGACGCCAAAGCTCGGGCTAGTAAACGCGGCGGCATTCTCCTCCGGCGCGCGTTGGGTGGCGCTCGGAGAAGAAACGGGCGTCATCACGCTGCGCGAAACGCCGAGCGGGCGGAGGCTTTCGCAGTGGACGGCTCACGATTCGGCCGTGACAGGGCTGGCGATCTCCGCAGGCGACAACCTGCTGGCAGCCAGCAGCCAGGCAGGAAAGATACGCATCTGGCAGATCGACGCCAGCGCAGCCAGGCCCCCCGAGGTGGTCAAGACGAACCTACCCGATCACTCGGACCTCATCACGGCCCTGGCCTTCTCGCCCGACGGGAAGTGCCTGGCGGCTGGCGGCAGAAATGAGACCGTGAAGGTTTGGAATGTGAGCGACGGTCGGCAGCAGGCTGAGTTGGGCGGGCACTTGAGTCCCGTGCTCGCGCTTGCCTTTTCGCCCGACGGCGACACACTGGCCACGGCCAGCCGCGATATGGGGGTGAAGCTGTGGCAGATCGGCGAGTATTTCCGGCCGCTGATCACCTTCAAGGGGGCCACACGCGAGGTCCGCGATGTCATCTTTCAGCGCGACGGGCAGGCGCTTTGGACGGGCGGGGGAGACTCGCTCGTTCGGCTCTGGGATGTGGTCGGTGTGCCGGCCTACGAGGCGCTGGACGGCCACAAGGGACGCATCATGTCGCTGGCCTTCTCTCCGCAGAACGACCTGCTGGCTTCGGCCAGCCGCGACCAGACGCTGCGTGTCTGGCAGCTTTCGACCGGGCAGGTCCGCTTCCGCAAAGACCGCATCCATCGGACGCGCGGCATGGCCTTCTCGCCCGACGGCTTGCTGTTGCTCACAGCCAGCGAAGACCGCCATCTGCGGCTCTGGAACGTGGCCGATGGCGAACTGGTGCGGGAGTTTATGGATGGAGCCAACACCTGCCACGAAGGGGCCGTGTTTGGGCTGGCCCTTTCGCCCGACGGCAAGCTGGCCGCCACGGCCAGCGACGACAAGACGGTAAAGCTGTGGCGCGTCCCCTCCGGCGAGCGCGTGGCGACACTCCAGTTTGAATCGCAGGCGTCGGCCGTCGTCTTCACACCGGACGGCCAGATGCTGCTTGCCGCCGGGCGCGAACCGGGCATCAAGTTCTGGAGCGTGCAAGGGATTCTCGACAGCGCCGTCGCCGGTTCGCCAGTCGCAGTGCGTCAGACACTGGCCGGGCATCAAGACTGGGTCCATGCGCTGGCCGTCTCGCGGCACGGGCTGCTGGCCTCAGGAAGCTACGACGAAACCGCCCGGCTGTGGGATCTGCACGATGGCAAGTCGCGTCAATCGCTGCGCGGGCACAAGAGTTACGTGATGTTCGCGGCCTTCTCCCCCGATGGCGAGACGCTGGCCACTGCCGATGGCGACCGTTGGGCGGCGGTCACCGGCGAAGTGAAGCTGTGGGATCCGGCCACCGGTCAGGTGCGGGCGACCTTGGGGGGGCAATCGGGGCCGGTGGTCTTCTCCCCCAATGGCGAGATGCTGGCGACCGGGACAGAAGAAGGGGAAGTGCGCCTCTGGCGGGCCCCCAAGCCATAACATTCTCGAGCACAACAGGGGAGATTGAATTGAGCGACAATCCTTATGCTCCGCCGACGTCCGATGCAGCAAGAACAGGGCCCGCAGTCACGCTGGATCCTCGCGAGCGAGTGGCGACGACCTCCGTCCCCCGTTACATCGCCGCCATGTTCGACTTGATGCTGGTGGGTGTTGTTTCGGTGCTGGTTGCCAAGTCCGCCAGCGACAAGCAGCCGCTGCTGCAGACGGCGCTGTTGATCGGCACGTTCCTGGCCTATTACTTTGCCTTTGAAGCCCTGCTCGGCCGCACGCCGGGCAAGTTCTTCACCGGGCTGAAAGTAACTCAGCTCAACGGAACTCGCTGCACCTGGTCGCAGGCCGCCATTCGCACGGCGCTCCGACTCTTCGAGGTGAATCCGCTGTTCATGGGGGCGATACCTGCCGCGGCCTTCATCACCTTCTCGCAACGCCGGCAGCGCATCGGAGACATGCTGGCCGGCACGCTGGTGGTGCAGAACCGCTCGATGTGAACCTTTTCTCAATTGCCACTCGAGTGAACCGCCATGACGCCCGCGATTGGCTCGTCGAAGAGCGACCTGGATACTCCCGCTCTTTGCATTGACCTGGACCTGCTGGAACAGAACGCCCAGAGAATCGCCCACACCTGTGCCGCGCACGGCGTCGCCTGGCGGCCACATGCTAAGGGGCACAAAGTGCCACAGATCGCCATGCTTGAAGTGGCGGCCGGCGCCATCGGCGTGACCTGTGCCAAGCTGGGCGAGGCCGAGGTCATGGCCGACGGTGGAGTCCGCGATCTGCTGATCGCCAACCTGCTGGTCGGTCCGCAGAAGATCGCACGGCTGGTCGAACTTCGACGACGGGCCGACCCAATCGTCACGCTCGATCACCTCGCCCAGGCTGAGCCGATCAGCCGCGCCATGGCGCACGCCGGGCTTAAAGTCCGTGCGATTCTTGAAGTCGACCTGGGCATGCATCGCGTCGGCGTGCTGCCTGGCCAAGCCACTTTGGAGCTTGCGCGAGAAGTCGCTGCGCTCCCCGGCATCGAACTGGCCGGCATCATGGGCTACGAAGGTCACCTTCTGACGCTGGAGGACCTGGCCGAGAAATCGCGGCAGATTCACGCCGCGCTGGGGCAACTGGTACAGACTGCCCAACGGCTGCGAGCTGCCGGCCTTCCTTGCCCGATTGTCAGCGCCGGGGGGACCGGCTCGTACCAGATCTCGGCCGGGGTTCCCGGCATCACCGAGATGCAGGCCGGCGGAGCGGTTTATATGGATGCCTTCTACCGACACAAGTGCCAGGTCGCTGGTCTGAGCTATGCCATGACCGTGCTGTCTACCATCGTCTCGCGCCCCACGCCGGAGCGCGCGATCGTCGACGCCGGCCGTAAGACATTGAACATCGAGATCCATCCTCCTGCCGTCTTGGGTCCGGACAACTCCGAGCGGAACGACATCCGCGTGGTGCGCCTCTCGGCCGAGCACGGCCAACTTGAACTGCTTGGCGACGCGCGCTCGTTGGCCATCGGCGGTCGGGTGGAACTGATCCCCGGCTACGGCGATCTGACGACCATGCTGCACGACGAGATGTACGGATTTCGCGGCGACCGGCTGGAGGTGATCTGGCCCATCCTCGCGCGCGGCAAGCTGCGTTAACGTTCCGTACCGTCCGGCCGGAATCTCCAGAGACAGCCCTCCACCATTCGAGGGGGCCCTGTTCTCGGTTGCATCCCGCCAGCCGTCCAGCGAGAATCGAGTTGGCGCGCTCGACCCCTGCGGTCGATCGAGGTCGCCCGCGGTCCTGCCAGGACCGTGCCCGCCGGTGCGGAGGCATTGCGTGGCGCTGACCACGGCCGAATCTCTTTTTTCAGTGCTCGGCAAGAGCAAACTCCTGACGCCGGATCAACTCAGCTCGATCCGCCGCGACGTGTTCGCGCACGGTCCGTTGGATGTGAAAGCCTGCGCCCGCGAGTTGGTCAAGCGCAAGCTCGTCACCCGCTGGCAGGCGCAGCGGCTGCTGGCCGGACGCTTTGATTTCTACCTGGGACAGTACAAGCTGGTCTCTCGGATTGCCGAAGGGGGCATGGGCTCGATCTTCATGGCCTATCAGACGGCGCTCAACCGTCCGGTCGCCATCAAAGTGATGGCTCAGAAGCTGGTCGACAACCCCGAGTCGGTCGCCCGTTTTCGCCGCGAAGCCAAGATGGCGGCCGCACTCAAGCATCCCAACGTGGTGGCCGCCTTCGATGCCGATCAGGTGGGCGACGTCTACTTCCTGGTCATGGAGTATGTGAACGGCCGGGACCTGAACGACTGGATCACCGAGTACGGCAAGCTGCCGATCGACTGGTCGTGCGAGTGCATCCGGCAGGCGGCGCTGGGGCTGCAATACGCTCACGAGCAGGGGCTTGTCCACCGCGACATCAAGCCCAGCAATGTGTTGGTGGCCGAAGACCCTGCTGGCGGTCCGCCCGTTGTAAAGATCCTGGACCTGGGCTTGGCGCGGATGCAGAGCGACCTGATGGCCGACGAGTCCGAGCTGACGCAGACCGGGCAGATCATGGGCACGCCCGACTACATCGCCCCGGAGCAGGCCAAGAACACCAAGACCGCCGACATCCGGTCCGACATCTTCAGCCTGGGCTGCACTCTGTTCAAAATGCTGACCGGCAAGGTCCCGTTTGCCGGCGACAACGCCATGGAGAAGCTGGCCGCGCGGTTCTCGGGCGACGCCCCTCTGGCCAGTTCGTTGCGCGACGAAATTCCCACGCGGCTCGATCTGGTGCTGGCCCGCATGCTGGCCCGCGATCCCGATCGCCGCTTTCAGACTCCGGTTGAAGTGGCCCAGGCGTTGGCTCCTTTCTCGGCGGCTGCGGAAGGAAAGTGGGATGAAGACAGTGCGCTGAACCTGCCGATGTCCCCCGACGAGAAGCTGGGGCTCGAGCCCGAGGCCGACGCCGGGATGCGCGAGTACTTTGGCCAGGTGGCGATGAACGAGACCATGAGCGCTGTGTACGGCGCCCGACGGATGCGGGTCAGGATTCTCTCGTTTTTGCTGATCCTTTCACTGCTGGTCCTGGGCTCCTATCTCAAGTGGCGGCCTGAAATCGACGCCAGCGCCCGCACCCATTGGCCCAAGGTCCAAGCCTGGTGGCAGTCGCTGCAACCGCAGAACAGCCGCGCCCCCCGAAAGACCACGACCGAAACGCTCGATCCCAAGGCGCTCGACCGGGGTGAAGGTCATTTGCCCCCCAGGTAGCGTTTCTCGATCTTCGCGGCCACGGTTCCGAACGCGTAGTACCCCACCGAGATCTGCCCGGCGTGCGTCAGCAAGTCATAGGCCCGCCAGCGATCCCAGCCATACTCGGCCTCCATCCATAAGATCAGCCAGGCATAAGCCTGCGCGATGGAGCGCTCCATCGGGCAACCGGTGGCGATGGTCATGATTTCGGTCGGCGATTCGATCCGCGGTCCGGGGATTCTCTTCTGCGAGATCAGGTTGATACGCACCGTGGTATGGCTGGGCATCTCGAGTCCGCTGGCCGACAACTCGCCATGCCCCATCGCCGCGTGTGCATCGCCCAGATAGAAGTAGGCGCCGGGAACATAAACCGGCAAGTAAACGGTATTGCCCGGCGCCGTCTCAATGATGTCCATGTTGCCGCCATGCAGACCGGCGGGAATAGTGGTCGGCACGCCCATCTCCGGCGAGGTGCCGATGCAACCCAACATCGGGCGATAGGGGATCGTAACGCTGTCGCTCCAGTGGATCAGCCCGTCGCGGATCGGGCAGACATGCGAGCCGTGCGGGCATTCGGTTCCCAGCCATTCGGCCAGTTGCCTGGGGTCGCTGGTCCGCGTGGCGCATTGGCCGATCGAGGGGAGGATCTCCAGGATCTCCACCGCCAACGTATCCCCCGGCTGAGCGCCTTCGACGTAGATCGGCCCGGTGAGCGGATTGCCATAAGGCTTGATCGACTTGTCCCGGCGGTCGTTGTTGGTGCGGATCTGCCCGCTGAAGGCGTCCTCCGTCTCGAGGCGCACCGACTCCCCCGGCTGGATGCGCAGGCGGCACTCGTTGTAGCGACTGAATTCGTAGTAGAGCGGGCCGAGCGGGATGTGGTGCATGGCAGGAGCGGGTGTTGTGGAGAGGGAGGGAAAACGCCGAGTAGCATACCTGGAGGATCGCGGGAGGCTGCGATCTTTTCAACGGCGAGGGAGCAAACGCCAGCGGCTCCGGAACTGAGCGGCAGGGCGCTAGCCGCCGGTGGCCCGAGGGAGTGCATTCCGCCGTACGTGCTAAGTGGATTCTCTCGTCAGCCTCGCTGTGATGGGAACGAATTCGCCCAAACGTGTACTACCGGCGGCTAGCGCCTTGCCGCTCAGGGTGAAGGCCGACGGCACACGGAGTGGCTGTGATCTTTCGTGGTGCAGGCGTCCCGCCTGCTGGAACATCGAAAACGCTTCAAGCAGGCGGGACGCCTGCACCACAATAAGGCGGACGGCACACGGAGTGTGCCTGCTACCTTACGGTGCCGCACCCTTTGGAAACGGAGGCGCGCCGGCGTCGATCCATTCTCGAATCAACTCCACTTCGGCCGCGCTCAGCGGCTTGTCCGGCTCGGGCGGCATGCGGCCTTTCCCTTCTTTCTGTACAAGCTGAAACAGCTCCGAACCTTCGGCATCGCGGGGGAGCACCACCTTGCGCGTTGTGACCAGCAGTCGATAGTTCAGAATCTTGATTCCCCCCTTGGCCTCGGAGTACTGATGGCACTCGTAGCAGCGGGCGATGAGCAGCTCCTTCACCCGGGCGGCCAGCAGCACATCGGGCGTCGCCGTCGGTTCGACAGCGATCTCTTCCGTGGCAGGAAACGGCGGCGCCCCGCCGGCCACCCATTGCCGCAGCACGGTCAGCTCTTCTTCCGTCAGTCGAGGGAGCCGCTGCTCTTCGTTCTCGGGGGGCATCGAACCATCTTCAATCAGCTGCAGCAGCCGCGAGTCGTGTGGCGATTCGCGAATCACCAGCGGGCGAGGTCCTGCGAAGAGGCCCGTAGTCGAGCACATCCAGCTCGCGCTCGCGGCGGGCCGGGTTGTGACACTCGGCACAATGCCGCACCAAAATCTCTTGAGCCGCAGGCGCCTGCTGCACCGCCAGTTCGTGGGCTCGCCGGTGGGTTCGCCAGGCCACGCTTCCCGCCAGCACACTTCCGCAGGCGGTCAGCATCGCCAGCCCAAACAGCGTGGCGGCTGCGGGGCGACGGCGAACCCAGCGGATCGCGCGTCGCCAGGCAGGCAAAGGTCGCGCGGAAATGGGCAACCCCTGGCGATAGTGACTCAAATCCAGGGCCAGTGCCTTGGCGCTGGTGTAACGATCGCTCGGATTCTTCTCCAGGCACTTCGTAGCGATGGCTTCCAACTCTGGCGGCACCTGTCGCGTCAGATGCCGCGGAGGCGCGAGCACGCTGGCCCGAACCATCCGCAAGGTTTCGAATGGTGTGGGCCCGCGGAACGGCGGTTGGCCACAGAGCAACTCGTAAAGGATACCTCCCAGCGCGTAGACGTCCGTCAGCGGGCCGATGTCATCGATCCGCCCTTCGGCCTGCTCGGGGGCCATGTAGCTCGGCGTTCCCAGAATCTCGCCCGGCTGCGTATGCCGCTCATCCAGGTCCAGCCGTTTGGCCAGGCCAAAGTCGCTGATCTTGGGCTCGCCGTCCTTGGTCAGCAGCACGTTGCTTGGCTTCAAATCGCGATGCACCACACCCTGCTCATGAGCCGTTTCGATCGCCAGGGCGAGCTTCTCCACCAGCGCCGCCCCTTGGTCGAACTCCAGCGGACCGGCTTCGAGCCGACGGGCCAGATCTCCACCTTCGACCAGTTCCATGGTGAAGAAGGGCCGGCCGTTGTGCTCGCCCACGTGATGAATCTGTACGATATGCGGATGTCGCAGCCGCGCGATGGCCTGGGCCTCACGCTCGAAACGGGCCAGCCGGTTGGCCCCCACTCGGGGACCCGAGATCGTCTTGAGCGCAACCAGCCGGTCGAGCCCCTTCTGGCGGGCCTTGTAAACGACCCCCATTCCTCCTTCGTCCAGGATCTCCAGGATCTCGTAGCCCTCGATCTCGCGCTCGAAGCCATGCTGCGGGCCAGTGCTGCGCGATGCCTCCCAATCTGGGCCATCGCGATAGGGGAGCGTTGCCCCTTCGACAACAGAGACCTCCAACAGACGCTCCATGGACTCGATCGCGCGAATCTGACGCTGCAATGCTTCGAGCTGTTCGGGGGCTGCCTGGCAAAGGAGTTCGGCACTGGCCGGCGCGCCGCCGCGTCGGCGATCCTCCCACTCCATCAACAGCTCAAACAGCTTATCGTCCATGGCAAGGAAATTCAGGCGAGGAGAAGATGCCGGCCACCAACCTCATTGTAGCGTAGTCTGAGCTTCTCTCGCGCGACGGCTTGCGATACGATTGAAGGACGAATCAGGCGCGGTCGCAGCCAGCGGTCCGTGCCATAGCCGAAGGGGAGCCTTGCCATGCGAGTTGCCAGTTCCGGGTCGTGCGGGTATTGGGTGTGGGCGTTGGGACTGGCGATGCTCGCCCTTTCGGTCCCCGTGCGTGCCCAGGAAGACAGCTTCGACGGGCGGGTCGCCAAGGTTCTGGAAGAGGGCTGGGGCCAGAGCATCAGGTCGCTCACGCCGGCCCAGGAGCATTTTGAAGCGGCCGAAGCGCTCGGCGGCGACCACCGCGCCAAGCAAGCCCTGATGCTGGTGAACCTGAAGCACCGTCGGTACACGACGGTCGACGAACTGGCCGGCAAGCTACTGGAAGAGGATCCGAGCATGATTGCGCCGCGTGCCGCGCGGATCTGGGTGCAGATGCTCAATAAGAAGTACTCGGCCGCACTGGTCGAGATGGAAACCCTGGCCAAGAACCTGCCGGAGAATCCCACCCCCGCCCAAGAGGAACAGGTGACTGATACGGCGCAGTTCCTGGGCCGGCTGATCGGATTTCTGGAAGGTCCCGGCGGAGATGTGCTGGGCAAGAACCTGGCCGGCGACCATGTGAAGAAGATCGAGGCGCTGTTGAGCACCTCGGGCCGCCGCGAGGCATTTGCCGAAGGGCGGAAGAAAGTGGCCGATCAGCACGCAGGCGTCGCGCTCGACAGCGAACAGCTCAAGGCCGACGAGAAAGAAGCGGAGGCTCGCCAGAAGGAACTCGAGCGTGAACGCCTGGCGCGAGAGAAGTCCTCAGTCGGCGAAGAGAAGGCCTCGATCGAAGAGATCGCCTCGAAGTCGACCCGCGAAACGACCGAAGCCGTGGCCGAGATCGACAAGCAACTTGCTCCGCTCAACGCCCAGTTCACGCGACTGGCCGCGGAGGGTTCGCGCGTGCAGGCGCAGATCGGCAGCTTAGAACTTGACCTGGGACGGGCATTGCAACTGGCGAACGACAATAGCGGGGACCCGAATCAGCAGATGATCTGGCTTCGTGAGGCCGATCGGATCCGCATCATCCAGCGAAACTTTCAGAATCAATATGCCAATCTGAACGCCGAGGCCACGCGGATCAACTCGCTGCGCGTCGCGCTCGACAACCAGCGCCGCACCAAGATCGCCAACTACGAAGCCGACATGAAGCGACTGGGCAAGCAGGCCACGATCCTCTCTCGCACCGAGAAGCGGATCAACCTGGACGAGAAAAAGGCCGAGAAGCCGGCCACGGGCAATACCTCGCGCGTGCAAAGCTCCAACGCCAAGGCCGCCGCCCTGAGCAGCTATGCCGACTTCCCGCTGGAACAGGAAAAGCAGCGGCTACTGGATTCCTTCAAGAAAGCCGGTTCGGGCGGGACGAAATGATTCGTCGATGCGCCCTTGTCGAGTTCGTCACCGCGAGCCATTCGGGCCCTTCCGACTCCACATGGCGAGGGGCCGGACGTTCGACGTGAAGCGTCCGGCGATGATCAAGGCGGGCAAGTCAGCGCCCAGGTTGACCCCAGCGCCGGCGCTGGGCCCAGCGCCAAACTTTTCGAGTTGCCGGCCGGCGCGATCGCCGAGGGGTGATCCAAACTTTGCGGGTTGAAACAGCGCCCAGGTTGACCCCAGCGCCGGCGCTGACCTCAGCGCCAAACTTTTCGAGTTGCCGGCCGGAGCGATCGCCGGGAGGTGATCCAAACTTTGCGGGTTGAAACTCAGCGCCCAGGTTGACCCCAGCGCCGGCGCTGACCTCAGCGCCAAACTTTTCGAGTTGCCAGCCGGAGCGATCGCCGGGAGGTGATCCAAACTTTGCGGGTTGAAACTCAGCGCCCAGGTTGCCCCCAGCGCCGGCGCTGACCTCAGCGCTAAACTTTTCGAGTTGCCAGCCGGCGCGATCATCGGGTGGTGATCCAAACTTTGCGGGTTGAAACTCAGCGCCCAGGTTGACCCCAGCGCCGGCGCTGACCTCAGCGCCAAACTTTTCGAGTTGCCAGCCGGCGCGATCATCGGGTGGTGATCCAAAACTTTGCGGGTTGAAACTCAGCGCCCAGGTTGACCCCAGCGCCGGCGCTGACCTCAGCGCCAAGCTTTTCGAGTTGCCAGCCGGAGCGATCGCCGGGAGGTGATCCAAACTTTGCGGGTTGAAACAGCGCCCAGGTTGACCCCAGCGCCCAGGTTGACCCAGCGCCGGCGCTGACCTCAGCGCCAAACTTTTCGAGTTGCCAGCCGGCGCGATCGCCGGGGGGTGATCCAAACTTTGCGGGTTGAAACTCAGCGCCCAGGTTGACCCCAGCGCCGGCGCTGGCCCCAGCGCCAAACTTTTCGAGTTGGCCGCTTTGAGGGAGACGCCGCCTGCTGTGGTCGTCAGAACCTACACAGGTCTTATATCCAACTTTCAGTATAACAAATTTATGATTCGTTTTTATCTGTTTTAAAAAATAATAATTGATTTATTTGAGTGCAAAGTTTGTTGCAATATCTGCCCTTATTCAACCCCCGTCCCCAGCCCTCCCCACAAGGGGGAGGGAGCAGGAAGGGAGACAGGAGAATCGTCTCAGGGAGCAGAAAGGGAGATGAGAATGGTCGCGGGGAAGGAACAGGAAGACCGGAGATTCATCACAGGGAGGGACAGGAAGGGAGATGAGATTCGTCTCAGGGAGCAGGACGGTGGATCGGGCGGAACGGGGCCTTGGCCGCGGCGCATGGATTCACGCAACTTGACCTGCGCCAGCCACCAAGAAGCGCTACTTGGGCTTCACCACGGAGAGCAGGAACGTCGGGTTCACGGCCTCGAAACGGATGCGCTCCATCTGATAGTTCCCCCGCGCCAGGCTGAACATCCAGACCTTCACGTCGGCCGCTTTCGAATGCAGAATCTTGTGAATGTCCGACAGGTTCTCGATGCTCCCCGTGTTGGCGACCAGTCGCCCGCCAGGTTTCAGCCGCTCGTAGGCCAGCTCGACCAGGCGGCCGACTTCGCGCCCCGCGCCGCCGACGAAGACGCTGTCGGGATCGGGCAGGTTCGTCCAGGCCTCGGGCGCCCGGCCCAGAATGGCCACCAGGTTCCCCACCCCAAACCGCTCGGCATTGCCTTCGATCAGGGCGTGGTCGTCCTGGTCCATTTCAATCGCGTAGGTCGTGCCGCTCTTGGAAAGCTGCGCGGCCTCAACTGCCACCGAGCCGCTTCCCGCGCCGACATCCCACACAATGCTGGAAGGGCCCAGGTCCATTTCGGAAAGGGCCACCGCCCGCACTTCAGCAGGGGTCAGCAGCCCGCGTTTGGGCTTGGTCTGCAGGAAGGCTTCGTCCGGGTTGCCAAACAGCCGCTGTCCGATGGCCTCGGTCGGGCGGTCGGGCGCACCTGGCTTGCGGATCAGAATCATGCAGTTGAGCGGGGCAAAATCGAGCGTGGCCAACTCGGCCAGTTCGCCCTGCGTCACGCGCTCGTCGGGCGAGCCCAGGTTCTCGCACACATAGCCGGAGAAGTAGTCGATCCGGCGATCGAGTAGCGCCCTGGCCACGGCCTTGGGGGGAGACTCGTCGGTGGTAAACAGCCCCACCTTCTCGGCGACGCGGATTCGTTCAATCGCGGCCTCGAGCGGGCGGGTGGCCAGGTTGGTCAGGTAGGCCTCTTCCCAGCTCTCCTTCACCCGGGCGAAGGCCAACTGCATGCTGCTGACATGAGGCACCACTTCAAAGCGGTCCTTACCCAGCTTGGTGCACAGGTAACGGGCGACTCCATAGAACATGGGATCGCCCGAGGCCAGCACCACGATCCGTCGGCCGGCCATGGCCTGCATCCGTTCGGCGGCCGCGTCCAGGTTGTTGCCGACCGAGATCCGTTCGGCCTTGCTGACCGGGATTACGGCCAGCGTGTGATCGGCGCCGACCAACAGTTCCGCCGCTTCGACTTTCTGGCGGGCCAGTCCGGTCAGGCCATCAAGGCCGTCATCACCTATGCCAACGATAAAGATCTTTTCCAAAGCCATCACCGGAAAAGGGACAGAAAGTAGTAGCGGTGCGATGCGTTGGATTCTATGCGTCCCCGCTCGCCAGCCGCAAGGAGCAGACGCAGGCGGCTTGCCGCGAAGATGCCTGAGTGGGCGTGCCGCTACAGGGTTGACTGGGCCCGCGCACAGCCAACCCTGCGATTTGTGCCGCTCGGCGACGGGATGATGGCGCTACTTCCCCTCGACGTAATTCACCTGAATGTCGGACTTGCCGTTGGCTTGATCGTTGAACGATACGGCCGTGAAGTGGATCTGCTTCCCCTCGGCGTCGTTCACCTGACGAACGAACTGCACGAACTTGCTGTTTTCGGGGCCATCATGGGCAGATTGAAAGTTCTCGGTCGTCAATGGCGCAGCGCCCGGATGCTTCTCCTTCAGCTTCTCGTTGGCTCGCTTCAGATACTCCTGAACCTTCTCGTTGCCGCCGATCTGAATGGTGGCCATCAGACGCTGCAGCCGCTGCTGCACCGCGGCCAGCCGCTTCAATTCCTCAATGTCGGACCCAAAACCCAACGCGTAGTGGCTGACCTCTTTGCTCTGGCCATCCGCCTCAATACGGATGACCGTCGTGGGGGCATCGGCCACCTGGATCTGCGGCCCTTGCGCCAGCTTCTTCTCGGCGACTTTCTTGGCGTCGTATTCGAAGAACTTCTGACCGTCGATGGCAAAGTCGAGCAGCTCCTGCAGTTCCGCCTGGGTGATTTTGCCGTCGTAGGACTTTTGCCCTTGGAATCGAGCGGGCATTTTGACGGTGCCATCCCCCAGGATCGTGAGGGAAGGCTTGTCGCTGGTGCGAGGGGGGGTAAAGCCCCCCTTGAAGTCGAGCGTGATGACCGCTGCCTGTTTGTCCTTAGGAAGCGTATGCTCTTTGCGGACCGACTTTGCGCCCGGCTCCGGTGCGGCCGAAAGCGAACTGACACCAAGGGAAGCGACCGGCAAGGCCAGGGCCAAGGCCCAAGCAACAGGTTGGCGACATTTCATGGGAGTTCTCCAACAGGGCGGGGGATCGCTGGCAGGAGTCGGGCGGCCGTTGCCGCTCGACCATCCGCGTTGGACGCCAGGTCGCCGGAAAAGTTCCAAAAAAACTGGGGGCGGAGAAAAGACAGCTCGACCGAGAACATGAATTTGCCCGCCAGATTGCCGCAAGCGGCACTGCCGACGCGACCTAAACCGACTGGGGCATGAAGTTTTCAATGATTTCTTTCCACCGGTGGGCGCAGCGATTTCCGCCCGTTATCTTGAATCCTCTAACTCGAATTGGTCCCCGTCTGAGATGGCGTGCATGGCGACGATTACGTCCTCTGGGCCCCAGATTGTTTCGCTCAAGGGTCCTGAGCTCAAGCTCGAATTGCAACGACTCCGTCAGACCGACAATCTGACGAACTGGTACTACATTGGCCGCACCTGGCTGTTCCTGGCGATGGTGATCGGCGCAACCGTTGCCTTCTATCATTACCAGGCCGCCTCGGGGATCTCCTTCTGGTGGAATGTGCCCGTCACGTTCCTGGCGGTGCTGTGCGTGGGAGCAGGCCAACATCAACTGGCCGGGGCCGCTCACGAAGCGGTTCACCATATCCTGTTCAAGAACCGGATTCTGAACGAGTTGGCCTCGGACATGCTCTGCATGTTCCCAGTCTTCAGCTCCACCTATCAGTTCCGCCTGCACCATTTGGCGCACCATCAGTTCATCAACGACCCCGAGCGCGACCCCGATCAATCGCAGTTGCGAGCCAGCGGCCATTGGCTCGACTTTCCGGTCTCGAAGGGGACGTTCCTGCGCACGATCGCGCGACAGTTGTGGCTGCCAAATCTGCTGCGCTACATCATTGTGCGGGCCCGCTACAGTTCGCTGGGGCAGGGGAACCCGTACCATCGGCCAGGGGAGCGGGCCTCGCGGTTGCCGTTTGTGGTGAACGCGGTGTATGTGGCCGCGTTCTGGGGCGTGATGGCCGCCGGCGTCCGCCGGCAAGATCCCTGGCTGTTGTCCCTGGCGCCTTTGGCGATGTTCGCCCTGGTAGCCGGCGTGTTTGCGATGCTCCCTGCTCGGCATTTTCATACCGCGCGGCTACACCCGGCGATCCCCCTCAAGATCTCAGCGATTCTGCGGGCCAGCTACTTCACGATGCTCATCACGGCTCTTTGCTGGGTGAACTATCTGACCGGTGCCTGGACCGGCCCGTACTTTTTGATGCTGTGGTTGCTGCCTTTGATTACCAGCTTCAGCCTGTTCATGATCCTGCGGCAAGTGGTGCAGCACGGCAACGGCGACCGCGGCTTTCTGACCAACACACGGGTGTTTTTTGTGAATCCGCTGATCAACTATGCCGTCTTCCCGTTCGGCATGGACTATCACCTGCCCCATCACATGTTCGCCACGGTGCCCCATTACCGGCTCCGCAAGCTGCACGAACTGCTGCTGCGCTATCCCGAGTATCGGGACCAGGGCGTGATCGTGGAGGGCTACTTCATTCCCAAGGGACATCCGCCGGAGCATCCGACCGTGGTGGATGTGCTGGGGCCCGAGTTTGCGATGCTCTCGGGCGGAGAGATCTCGATGGATCACTCGGTTTTGGACGACTGCAAAGTCGACGACCGAGCCGAGATTCAGAAGTAGTGTGAAGTAGCAGGCACACGGAGAGCGTGTGATTTTTTCTTCGCCTTCTCCACTAGCCCGACGCGCCAGCGAGGGGAAGCACCAGGCGACGTCGCCGCCATGTTCCCCTCGCTGGCGCGCTGGCGAGTGCTGAGTTCCGAAGAAAGATGGGAGAGCGGAGAGAGTGCCACGAGGCGGAGCCTCGGGGTAGTGTGGGCCCAGGCGGAGCCTGGGACCAAGAGAAGCAGGCGGGACGCCTGCACCACAACGGGCGGACGGCTACTTTAAACCGCGCCATTCGGCTCGCGGAAGCGATAGCCGACGCCGCGCACGGTTTCGATCAGGTCGGCGTGCATTTCCAGCTTCTGGCGCAGCGAGCGGATGTGGACGTCGATCGTCCGTTCCAACACCATCGTGTCCTCGCCCAGCGCGCCGTCGATCAGTTCGGCGCGGCTGAAAGCCCGGCCTGGTTGACGGAGCATCACGTCGAGCAGACGGAACTCGCTGAGGGTGAGTTGCAGCGGGCGTTCGCCGGCCAACGCCCGATGGCTGCGGCGATCGATGGTGATGCCCTGGCTGGCGACAGTCTGTCCGTCGTCCGAGCCCGCACTGCGGCGCCGTTCCATGGCTTTGATCCGTTCGACCAGAACCTTCACGCTGAAGGGCTTGGTCACGTAGTCGTCGGCCCCCATCGAAAGCCCGACCACCTGGTCCGATTCCTCGCTCTTCGCCGTCAGCATCATAATCAGAACGTCTCGCGTGGCCGGATCGGCCCGCAACTGGCGGCAGACTTCCAGTCCTTCGACCACCGGCAGCATCAGATCCAGGATCACGATCTCGGGCGTTTTGATCTGCGCCTGGCGCAGCCCGTCCTGGCCATCGCGGGCAATCAGCACTTCGTAGCCGGCCTGCTTGATGTTGTAGCTCAGGATTTCGACCAGATCGCGGTCGTCTTCAATGATCAGCACTTTCGACTTGGCCATGCTTCAGTCCCTAAACGGGTATGGGAAACCGCGCTGGGTGCGCACTTCGAGCGGTCGCCTGTTCCAGTGAGGGCAGGCGTGCTCCAGGATCTTTGCAATCATTCATCGCTACACGATGAATTCTTAGCGGGCGGATAAGAGTCGCGGCCGCCCGCCTTCAGGCTTGTGTCAGGTCGAAGATTCCACCGAGGCTCGTTTGTGCCTCGCGATTTCGCCCTCTACCAGGTAAATGACATCTTCTGCGATGTTGGTCGCGTGATCCGCGATTCGTTCCACATGCCGCGTCGCCGAAAAACAATGCATGGCCGGCACGATCAAATCGGGCTGGTCCTGCATCAGTTGCTGCAAGCCATCAATCACTTCGCAGTTGTAGCGGTCCACTTCGTCGTCCAGCAGGCAGATCCGCCGCGAGCCCTTGGCGTCGAGATTCACAAAGGCGTCCAGCGAAGATCGGACCATCATGGTCGCAAGTTCAACCATCCGGCGGAGCTTGGTGGGGATCGGGAACTCGGGGTATTCCGACAGGCTCTTGGCCCGCTCGGCGATGTTCACGGCCAGGTCGGCGATTCGTTCCAGGTCGTTGTTTACTTTCAAAACCGTAGCGATGCGGCGCAGGTCGACGGCCACCGGCTGATGAAGGGCCAGGATCTTCAGGCACTCTTCTTCGATGTGGACTTCGCGCTCGTCGACTTCGTTGTCGCCTTGGATGACTTCGTCGGCTAGCTCCCATTTGCGATTGCAGAGCGCCTTGGCCGCCTTGTCGATGACTTCCTCCACCGTGGCCGAAAGGGCCAGGATCTGGCGGTGGATGTTCTCCATGTCCCGTTCGAGGTGCTTGCTCATTAGCCGAACCGTCCCGTGATGTAGTCTTCCGTCCGCTTCTGCTTGGGACAGGTGAAGATGTCGGTCGTCGTGCCGACCTCGACTAGATGTCCCTGGAAGAAGAAGGCGGTCTGGTCCGAGACACGGGCCGCTTGCTGCATGCTGTGGGTCACGATGACGATCGTATAGCGCTCGCGGAGTTCGAAGATCAGATCTTCGATACGGGCAGTCGAGGCCGGATCCAAAGCCGAGGCTGGTTCGTCCATCAGCAGCACGTCGGGGCTGGTGGCCATCGCACGAGCGATGCAGAGCCGCTGCTGCTGCCCGCCGGAGAGTGCCAGCGCGGACTCGTGCAGGCGGTCTTTCACTTCCTCCCAAAGGGCGGATCGCCGCAGCGAGGTCTCCACGATCTCGGTCAGGATGGCGCGGTTCTTCAGGCCAGCCACTCGCGGACCATAGGCGATGTTGTCGAAGATCGACTTGGGGAAGGGATTCGACTTTTGAAAGACCATGCCGACTCGCTTGCGCAAATCGACCACGTCGGTCCGTCGATTGTAGATATCCTCGCCATCGAGCAGGATGCTGCCCGTATGATGCACGATGTCGATCAGGTCGTTCATGCGGTTCAACATCCGCAGGAACGTCGATTTTCCGCAGCCCGAGGGACCGATGAGGGCCGTGACGCGGTGCTGTGGAATGCTGAGATTGACGTCGAACAGGGCCTGCTTCTCGCCGTAGAAGACGGAGAGATCCGAGGCGGAGATCTTGACCTGCGCCCCTTCGAGGTTTGCCGGGACGCGCTCGGCCCGATCAAGGGCCACGTTCGCCCCGGGCGTGCGCTGGGTGGCCGTAGCTGCTGTCGACGGAGCCGAACTCGTCGATGGTGTTGCGCTGGAAATTCCCGGCACAGGCGAACTGGCAGGACTCGTCCCCAGGGGACCGTCGCTCGATCCCTTTAGGGCGGACTTCATGGCCGGTTCGGTCATGGTTGTGCTCACAGCGGTCATAGTTACCGTCCCCCTAGCGCTCGGGCATAGCGATGCCGGATCGCGACAGCCGCACCGTTGAGAACCAACAGCAAGGCCATCAATACAATGATACCCCCGGCCGCCAGGTCGCGAAACTCAGGCTGCGGGCGTGCGCTCCAGCTAAAGATCTGGATGGGCAACACGGTGAAAGGGTCCATCGGACCCTTGGGAATATGCGATGCGAAGCCGACAGCGCCAATCGTAATGAGCGGCGCGGCTTCGCCGAGTGCTCGCGAGATCGCCAGAATTACGCCGGTCATGATGCCGGGCAGCGCCGCGGGCAGGACCTGATTCCAAATCGTTTGCCAGCGTGTGGCTCCCAGCGCCAGCGAACCGTGCCGCAACGATCCAGGGACCGCTCGCAGCGACTCTTGAGCCGAGATGATGACAATAGGCAACACCACTAGGGTTAGCGTTAGCGCGCCGGCCAGCACTCCGCGTTTCAAGTCCATCGCGCGGACGAACAGGCCCAGGCCCAGGATGGCATAGATGATCGAAGGGACGCCGGCCAGGTTCGAGATGTTCGTCTCGATGATCTTGCGCCACCAGTTGCGCGGCGAGGCGTACTCTTCCAGAAAGATGGCGGTGGCGATGCCGATCGGCACGGTAAAGAACGTCACGAACCCGATCAGCCAGACGCTGCCGACCAAGGCGTTGAAGATGCCGGCCTCGGCAAAGCGACGCGAACTGTTGTGCGTGAGGAAGGTCCAGTTGATCGACCCCGCCCCGTGATAGAAAACGCTGCCCAGCAGCAGGACAAGCAGCAGGATCGAGAGGAGCGTGGCCCCCATGCACAGGAACTCGAAGGCCCGCGAGATGAGAGCCCGTCGATGGCGTTTGTTTTCAGGCAGAGGAGGAATCATTCGTAGGCCTCCCGATAGCGGGAGAGAATCCAGCGTGCCAGGATGTTCATGACCAGGGTCATCAGGAACAGGGTCGAGCCTACGGCAAAGATAGTTCGATACTCGATCGTTCCTGCCGGGGTATCTCCCTGGCTGACCTGCACGATGTAGGCCGTCATGGTCTGCATGCTTTGGAAAGGATTCATGGTCAGGACGGGCGTTGATCCGGCAGCCAGCGACACGGCCATCGTCTCGCCGATCGCGCGGGATAGTCCCAATAGGAACGATGCCATGATGCCCGACAAACCAGCCGGCACGACCACTCGCACAGTGACATCGAACTTGTTCGACCCCAAGGCATAGGCCGCTTCACGGAGGGCTCGCGGGACGCTTCGCAGTACGTCTTCGCTTAGCGAAGCCACGGTCGGCAGGATCATGATCCCGACCACCACACTGGCGTTCACGGCGTTCAGCACGTCGACCTCGGGGGCCACCCATTGCAGCCCGATCCAACCGGCCGCTGTGACGATGGCCGAGAACACAATCGGCATGACCTTCATCAAAATCGGTGAGACCACGACGACAGCCAGATAGCCGTATACCACCGAGGGAATGCCGGCCAGCACTTCCAGTACGGGCTTGATGAGGGTCCGCATCCGGTGCGAAGCATATTCGCTCAGATAGACAGCCGACAACAATCCGACGGGGATGGCAAATAGTCCGGCCCCCACCGTCACCCACAGCGTGCCTGCGATCAACGGCAGGATGCCGAAGTGGTTAGGCTGGATGAGCGGAGACCAACGAGTGCCGGTGAAAAACTCCCACAGCGAGACTTCCTGGAAGAACTCGAAGGTTTCAAATACCAAGACCCCGACGATCCCTACCGTGGTCAGGATCGAAATGCTTGCTGCCGCAGCCAACAGCGTGAAGACAACACGTTCCGTCCAGCGCGTGAACGTACGATAGGCGTGCCGCGTGGCGGGGTTCATCGACTGCAAGTTGGCCTTGGCCGGAGCGTGACTCAAGTTAGCCCTTCTTGGCGGCTTCCAACGCCGCGCTGAGTGCCTCTTGGGCTGGCTTCACATCCAACGGAACGTACTTTACTTCTTCCACGAGCTTGGCAGCGTTATCGAGATAGAATTTGATGAAGGTGGCCAGTTCGGGCCGCTTGAGCGAAGCCTTGTTCACATATATGTAGAGCGGTCGCGACAGCGGCTTGTAGGTGCCGTCGATCACCGTCGCATCCGAGGGGCTTACGCAACCCTTGCCTCCGTCGACGCCCAGCAGCTTCAGCCGGGCTTTGTTCTCGGCGAAATAAGCGTAGCCGAAGTAGCCCAGGGCGTTCTTCTCGGCTTCAATGCCGACCACCAGGGTGTTGTCGTCTTCGCTGGCGGTGAACTCCTGGCGGCAGGCCTTCTCCTTGCCGTTGATGACCCCGGTGAAGAAGTCGAAGGTGCCGGAGTCGGTGCCGGGGCCGAACAGTTTAATCGGCGTGTCGGGCCACTTGGGATCGACGTCTTTCCAGGTCTTCACGGTGCTCTCGGGCTGCCAGATCATCTTGAGCTGCTCAACCGTGATGCAATCGACCCAGTCGTTCTTGGGATTCACCACCACGGCCAGGCCATCGGTGGCAATGGCGAGTTCCAGATACTCAATCTTGTTCTTGGCGCACTCTTCCTTCTCTTTGGCAGAGATGGGTCGCGACGCGTCGGCGATGTCGATCTCGCCGCGGACGAACCGCTTGAAGCCACCCCCCGTGCCCGAGGTTCCGACCGTGACGTTCACCTTGTCGTGAACTTTGTGGAACTCTTCCGCCACGGCTTCCGACACGGGGGCCACGGTGCTGGAACCGTCGATCTGGACCTTGCCCTCCAGCATCGAAGGACCGCCCTTGGCATCCTCCGTGTATCCTCCTTCGGTCAGAATCTTCCCCTTGGTAGGCGTGCTACCTCCGCCGCATCCGATCGTCCACGGAAGAATGAAGACCGATGCTAGTACCGCGACGGATCGCCAAGGATTCATGCAAATCTCCCAGGAAGAGCATTCAAAGTTCAATCTCATGCCCATGAAGATACGGCGAGCATAATAAGATTCCGTTAAGATCTGATGAAATTTCCTAGTCGAATGCATGCATTCATGCGTCCTCGCAACATATTTATACCACATGAGTTGCGACAAGTTGCGGTGAGAAAACACCGCCCGATCCCCCTGGTCGATTGGTTCACATTTCCTTCATTTATGGATCGCCGGGCTGCCACCTGCCCATAGAACCCTGCCCCGATATAATCGCGGTATCTCTTCCCGGCCGAGTGTCGACGGCCACAAACTGGATGTGTCTGGAGGGTGGGCCGGGTGCCTGCCACGCGCGTGTTCAACCTCGAGCCACAGCGCACCGCTTACGATTTGCACTTCAAGGTCACGGGCATTCCCGCCCGCGTCCATCCGCTGTTCTGGTTGTGCATGGCGATCATGGCGGCCGATCTGAAGCCGCCACTGCTAGTGCTGCTGTGGGTGGGCGTGACGTTTGTCTCAATTCTGATCCACGAGTTGGGACACGCCTGGGCCGCCAGGGCCTGCGGTTGGGTGCCGCATATCGTGCTCTATCAATTGGGCGGCCTGGCGATCTATCGGCCGGACTACGTGGCCCCTTATCGGCAGGTGGGCATCTCGCTGGCAGGCCCTGGGGCGGGGTTTATCCTGGCAGGATTTGTGCTGCTGTTTGTCGTGGCCACGGGGCACTCGGTCCTTGTGTTCAACTATCCGGTCGGCTGGGGCAGTCCCTTCGCAAACCCCAATCTGGAGTTTGTGATGCGACAGATGATGCACGTGAACCTGACCTGGGGGCTGGTAAACCTGCTGCCGATCTTTCCGCTCGATGGAGGGCGTGTGGCCAGCGAACTGTGGTCGGTTCAGGATCCGATCGCAGGAATGCGAAAGACGCTGGTCCTCTCGGTAGTGACCGGAGTGATCGCGGCCGTCCTTTCGGCGTTCTATTTGAAGCAATGGTTCCCGACGATCTTTTTCGCCGTACTGGCGGGTATCGACTACTTGAACCTGCGGCAGATCACCGCGGCCGGTGGCTTTGGCGGCTACGGAGATAACTACGGCGGCGGGGGGAGCGGCTACGATGACGGCTACGAAGACCGCGGCGGCCGTGGCTGGTGAGCCGATCGCGCTGGAGCACGGCGCCCACAACGAGCCGACGGCCCGACGACGCGTGGTGTTGCTGGGGGCCAGCAACCTGACGAACGGCTTTGCCTCTGCAGTCCGCCGGCTACGGCAGATCTTCCAGGAGCCGCTAGAGATCCTGGCTGCCTATGGGCACGGCCGCTCGTACGGAACGCGATCGGTTGTCTTTGGGCGGATGTTGCCGGGAATTGAAGGCTGCGGATTGTGGTCCGAGCTGGAGCGTCGGCCGCCGCTTCCCACTTCGGCGCTGGTCACCGACATTGGTAACGATGTGCTGTACGAAGCGCCGGTCGATTCCATCACGGAATGGGTGGCCACGGCGCTGGATCGATTGGCCCGCTTCGATGCGCAGATCGCCATCACCGAGCTGCCGGTCGTGAATCTGCCCCGTCTGCGGTCATGGCAATATTTGCTGCTCCGCAGGGCGTTGTTCCCCAAATGCGAAATGTCGTTCGATGAGGTACGGTCGCGCGCCGAGGCGCTGAACGAGCGCGTGCATGCCTTAGCGCGAGAACGTCGACTGGCGATTGTTTCGCAACGGGCCGAGTGGTACGGGCTGGACCCGATCCATGTGCTCGATCGGCATGAACGCGCCGCCTGGCGCGCGTTTTTGTCCCCGCTGGGTAGTCCTCAGGTCGCAACATCCGTGACAGTCAAAGCAGTCGCAGGGCGCGTGCCACGCTCGGTCAGCGGATACTCCCTGGCTCCCGAGCAGCGCTGGCTGTTCGGCCGCGAACAGCGTCGCCGGCAGCCCTCGCGAAGCTGGCCGGACGGCACGACGTTCTCGGTGTATTAGGCGAGCAAATCGCAAGCACACTCGTGCATTCAAACGAACTGCCGGCGGACACCTTCCGCGCCATAAAAAAACCGCCTGGAAGATTCCAGGCGGTTTGGCTTTGTTTGCGAGTTTGAAAGTGCAGGCGACTAAAGCACCTGCTCTTTGGGGTCGTAGCGCAGCGTGTAATCCTCGAAGCGAATCTGGCGATCGGCCTCGGGCACCGCGGCGAAGACCAGGCCCAACAGTTCCTGGAACCGCTGCGGCAAGATGCGGTAGTAGTTGTGCTTCCCTTCGCGGCGGGGCTCGATCAAGCCGGCCACGCGAAGCAGTGCCAGGTGATGGCTCACGGCTGGCTGGCTCTGGCCCAGTTGGTCGCAAAGGGCCCGCACATGGACCTCTTTTTGCTGCGTCAGGTAAAGCAGGATCCGCAGCCGCGTTTCATCGGAGAGAAGTTTGAAAACCTGCACCAGGTCCTTGACCATGCGTGTGGGCAGGGGAGGTGTCTTGTCTTTTTCACGACCATGAGGCCGACTCGAGGAGCCCGCTTCGCCGCGGCTGTCGGGCGAGGCGGGGAGAGATCCAGAGCCAGTAAGGCCGGAAGAGGGGTTGCTGCTCATAGCCTCCTTTTGGCGTTTGCTATCGAGTACGGGTGCAGCAGGTGCGATGGTGGCAGTCACGTGAGGCCCCTCCGGGGAGGATCCTGTTGGGTTGGAAGCCTGATTGGGAAAGGCCTCGTAGGTTCAAAAGTCTGACTCCGCCAGACGATTGATCTCGATTCGGATCTGTTCCTCGCGCCGCTTACCGCGTCACTTAGAACAGTGCATCTTATGTAGATACTCTCATGGGAAAACGCTTCCCAAGGCTCATCTCCCCCGTTTCGGGGTCCATGGCACCCTTAGGTTACCAGCAACCTTGGCCAAGTTCAACCGGAAAATGAAACCCAGCCATGCCGAAAGTCATTGCCTGCCATGAAGCTACCGCTTAGAACTCCAGGACGATCAGACATTCTCGCAATCAAGAGATAATCACAATCGAACAGCGAATTCGCGTGTATCACAATGACTCATCTCAACTTGTGAGCCCGAGAGACACTTGGGCGATCTTGCGGCAGTCCCCAAGAATGGGGGCATCATTTTGCAACACCCCCATTGAAAACGGTCGTTCGATGGCACAGCGAGAATGTGCGAAAAGTATCCCGCCAGGAGGAAAAGAATGGCTGGAGCTGACGCGCAGAAAGCGGTCAAAGAAAAAAGATAGCCCTGCTTCCTGGGGCAGGAAGGAAGCAGGGCTTAGGCAGCAGTCCAACCAGGGGAGTTTGGACTGTGCGGAGATCCGCGCCGCCAGGGGTGCGACTACGGATCTACAAGCACTCTATCGATGGCTCGTCGACTAGTCAAGTACCCCATCTAGGAATTTTGATGCGTTATCTTAAGGATTCCCGCGAAATTGAGGCAATAACCATCGCCTAGCGAGGTGGATAATTTCGCGACTTAAGTGTCGCACAGGTGTCAATCTCACAAGATCGGAAGGGAACACGCGGCCGATCGCGCGGGAAACAGACGCTGGCCGAAAGACGCAATGCGACCCGCATCTTGGCCCAGGCATTCCGGTTGCAATCCCCATCTCAGCTGGTATCTTCAACCACTTACTTTCCCTGATGTTACACCGTGCTCTCGGGGTCGTTCGACGATGCGGAATCTGCCAGTCCACTGGTCGGAGGGAATGTTCCTGAGGCCGCACCATTTTCAGGCGGCCGATAGGCACTGGATCGAACAACAGCAGGTCGGCGAGCAGTGGGACCATCAGTTCTACTACGGTCTGCGCGAAATCGAGTTCTCGCGCGACGCCCTGGCCAACAACCAGTTCCAGATCCACGTCCTCTCCGCGCGGATGAAGGACGGCACGCTGATCTCGCTGCAGCCCGGCCAGGAGCCCGACCGGCTCGAACTGAAGAGTTCCTTCAAAGCCCTGGGCGAGGCGATGGTCGATCTGACCGAAGCCTTCCAGCAAAACCCTTCGGTCCGCGTCTATCTGGGCGTTCCCAAGCTGCAACTGGGCGGACAGAACGTCGGTCTAGGCAACGAGGGGACCAAACCCCGCTTCCTGCCCGAAGACATGGAACTGCAGGACGAAACCCAGGGGGGCAACGACCAACTGGTGCAGCTCAAGCGGCTGAATGTGCGGCTGCTCCTCTCCACACAGGATCTGAGCGGCTATGAGCTGCTCCCTATCGCCCAGATCGACCGCTCGGGCGAGCGCGAAGCCAGTCCCAAGGTCGACGCCAACTACTTTCCGCCGATGCTGGCCGCCGACGCCTGGCCCGAACTGGGCCGAGATATCGTGCGGGCCATCTATGACATTATCGGCAAGAAGATCGAGGTCCTGAGCGAGCAGGTCATCAACCGCGGCATCAGCCTGCAAAGCCAGGAGCCGGGCGATCTGGACCGCATCATCATGCTCTCGCAGCTCAATGTGGCCACCACCACGCTGGGCGTGCTGGCCTTCGCCAAGGGCGTGCATCCGTTCATCGCTTACACCGAACTGTGCCGCATCGTAGGGCAGCTTTCGATCTTCGACGCCACCCGTCGTCCGCCGGAAATCCCCCGCTACGACCACGACGATCTGGCTCCGATCTTTAAGTACATCAAGGCCCAGATCGAGCGTCTGATCGACACCGTCCGCGACTACGAGTACGAGCAGCGCTACTTCGTGGGCGTGGGTCTGGGCATGCAGGTCACCCTGAAGCAGAAGTGGCTTAACAGCGACTGGCAGTGGTACGTGGGCGTAAACAAGGGAGATCTCTCCGAAGAGATCTGCCGCGCCTTGCTGAGTGCGGGCCAACTCGACTGGAAGCTGGGCTCCAGCCGCCAGGTAGAAGCTTTGTTCATCAATCGTATGCAGGGCGTGTCTCTTACCCCTATGGCGCGGGCGCCCCGGGCGTTGCCGTTGAACAAGGACTGGCTGTACTACGAAGTGACCCGGGGAAATCCCGCCTGGAACGATGTGCAAGAGACCCAGACGCTGGCCATGCGTCTGAAGGATTCGTTGATCGTCAATCGCGGCACCCTGCAAGGCCAGCAGAAAATGGTGGTACAGGTGGGCGGGCAGCAGTACACGCTGCAATTCGCCTTGTTCGCGGTCCCCATCCGACAGTAAAGTCTTGTCGCCGGGGGAACGGACCCCTGGCGATTCCCACCCGGCCGCCTACCTACCAACTGCGATTCGCGTTTCGGCACCCCAGGTTCCCTCGATGACACCGCAGTTTTCCCGAGCCGTCGACCCGATCTTTCTGTACGTCCTCAACCTGCTGGACCGTATCAGCAAGGAAGAGCAACTGAACGTGCAGGAAGAGCGGCTCAAGATCCGCAGCCGACTGGAAGAGGCCGTTGCGATCGTGGGCCAAGGCCCTGAGTGGGACCTGGCCAAGTACGGGCTGGTCTCTTGGATCGACGAAGTGCTGCTCGAGGCCCCCTGGGACGGCCGCGACTGGTGGAACAACAACGTGCTCGAGGTCGAGCTGTTCAACACCCGTCTGTGCAACGAGCAGTTCTATGTGAAGAGCAAAGAGGCCTCGCTGCTGCCGAAGCGCGACGCCTTGGAGATCTACTACGTCTGTGTGGTGCTCGGGTTCCGCGGTTTCTATCGCGATCCGGCCCTGGCCGCGATCGTGGCCCAGTCGCACGGCTTTCCGCCCGACCTGGAGCAGTGGGCCAAGCAGACCTCGCTGGCCATTCAGTTGGGCAAAGGCCGGCCGCCGATCACGCAGTCGGGCGCCGGCGGCACGGGGGCTCCTCCGCTGGGCGGGCAGGCCCTGCTGGTCTGGTCCTCGCTGGTCGGCGTGGTGCTGGCCGCCTTCACGGTGATGTACGCCGTGCTGAACTGGGGCAAGTAGCGCAGTTCTGCCGGTCGCGCTTTCCGCCTCATCGGGCTGTGTCGTATCATCGACGTGCCGTATTCGATCGCAGTCAACTCGTCCGCAGCCGTGAGGACGTCCATGCTATCACGTCTTGAAGAAATCCTGGATGCCGCACTCCAGCTATCCGAAACGGACCGGCTTGCCATCGCAAGTCGACTATTGGACACGCTGCCCGAAGATCTTGCTGACTCGTCAGACGATGAAGCGGCCCTCATCACTGAACTCGAACGCCGCGCGGAGGATAGAAACGGCTCCATTCCTCTTTCAGAGCTTTGGCAAGGGAGCAAGTAAGCTTGTCCATCGAGGTGGTTTTTCACCCCCTTGCTGCGCGCGAAGCTCGTGAAGCGAGGGATTTGGGTATCGCTCCTTGGCTGTCGCCAAGAGCTTGGTACGCCGCGCCAAGCTCAGACGCCGCGATCCGATTCGAATCCGCCGTCGTGAATGCAACAACGCACATCGCCGGTTCGGTCGGGGTACACTCAGTAGGTTCTTGGTCGGCGCTCACTCGCGCAGCTCCCAGCGGGGCCGAATGCCGCGGAATCTAGCAGTTGGGATTCTCAAGCTCTTCCGTTCGTCGCTCGTGATTGTGTTGGCTACCTTTAAGGTGATGCACGCCGTGCTGAACTGGGGCAAGTAGCCTGGCGAGTCAGGACGGTCGTGAGCGAAGCCCACGTTACCGGTAGAACACCGCCAGCCAAATCGTCATCTCTTCCGGCGCTGTCCACTCCACGCGATGCTTCACGTGGGCGGGGATGTTCACAAAGTCGCCGGGTGCGAGCGTCCGCACCTCGCCTTCAAATGCCAACCGTGCGGCCCCCTGCACCAACAGCACCCACTCGTGCTCGTCTTGGTCGTACCAGAAGCCCTCGGGCGAGGTTTGGCCCTGGGAGACGATCCTTTCGATGCGAACGTGCGGAGAGCCCAGCAGTGTCGTGACAAGCTCTTCAGGCAGCGACGCAGGAATCGCGGCGAACAGGTTGTCCATCTCGCGATCCTCTTTGACAGTTCGCCGCTATTTCCGCGGCGTGCGACGCCGGGGCGGATCGAGATAGCGGAACCCGTTGTTGGGGTTGTTCTGGTCGTAGGCAAACGCGTCCCGGTTCTCCAGGAAGTGCTTCACGTACGAGATGGGAATGGCAAAGCCGAGTCCCTCTCCGCCCAAGATGCCCATGTTGGTCACGCCGACGACTTGGCCGCGAAGATTGAACAACGGCCCGCCGGAGTTGCCGGGATTGATCTGCGTGGTCGACTGCAGGTAGATCTTCCCCTCGAAGTTGCGGTTCTTCTTGCTGATGATCCCTTCGGAGACCGTCTGATCAAGGCCTAGCGGATTGCCGATGGCGAACGTCGGGTCCCCTTCCACCAGGTCGTCTTCAGCGGCCAGGAACACGGTCGAGAACTCCATGTCCTTCTGTTCGGGAATCTTGAGCAGCGCCAAGTCGATGAACGGGTTCAGGGCCACGATCTTCACGTCTTCGATCTGCTTGCGGGTCAGTTGCTCTTTGTTCCGCTGAAAGACCGTAACCGAGATTTTAGTTTCGTCCTCGATCACGTGGTGATTCGTGACGCAATAACCCTGCTTGTTCAGAATGAAGCCCGAGCCCAAACCGGCGGGCGTTTTGACCAGCACGACCCCTTCGCCAAAACGCGCGGCCAGAGCCCGCACGGTGCTGCGGGGAAACTCGGCGGTTGTGTAGAAGCCATTGTTGTGTTCGCGCTTCTGGTCGGGCGTGGTCGAAGCCCCTGCCACGCGACGCCGGGCGATGCGCTCCAACGGGACGCGAATGATGTCGACCCCGATGTCGATTACCAGTTCATCCTGGCGTTCCTTGATGACCTCCCCCTCAATCGAATGGCCGGACTTCAGTTCCAGGATCTCGCCCGCTGCTACGGCTGAAATGGAAGGGGCTGATAGCCCGGTGCAAACAACGAGCACGGCCAGCGAGCGAAAGGTGAAGAGCTTGGACATCGCCATCCCTTTGGAGGAGCGGTCTGGAGTGGATCATGGCTGAGCGTGCATTGTAACGGCCAGCCCCGCGATTGCATTCTAGTTGTGCCGCTGGGCGAACCCAACGGATCGCGGCAAGATTTATCCCCGCAATGGAAGGGGGGATCGCCCCAACAAAACGTTGCCTGGGGAGTCTCGTTGCGCGAGTGTCCTGGCAGGTCCGAATGCTCGGCGCGGGGGCGAAATCGGCCCCCCAGCCAGGCCTTCAAGCGAGCTTTGAGGCTTGTTTTCAGGGCATTTCGTGGTGGTCCCAAAACGTCCAGGAAAGTTCGAAAAGTCTTGCAGTATGCTATCAAATCCTCTAGTCTTAATGCGAGAACGTCTGCTGTCTGTTGCGACTTGGACTTAGTTTTCAAGCGGCAAACTTGCCCATCGGTGGATGGGTTTTGGGGATCGGATTCCCGCCAATTGAGGGGCCGACCTTTCCTTTTTCGGCTTCAGCCCTAGCCCAGCAGAAACCTGACGTGCCAAGAGTGCGTGGCTCTGGCGTTCCGTAGTGCGTGCCTGCGAGTTGGGGTGCAGATCTCTCTTGGGCGCGGCAGCGGTGGTGGGATGGGTCCCTTGTGTGGGTGCCGATCCGCGAGAAGCGAGTTCGAGAAGGAGTGGCGAGTATGCCGGTGGGAACGATTAAGAAGCTGGTTCACGACAAGGGGTTCGGATTTATCGCGAGTGAGGATGGAGCCGACGTGTTCTTTCATCATTCGTCGGTGGCCGATCGGCAATTCGACAATTTGTCGGAAGGCCAAAAGGTGGAGTACACCGTCGACGGGGGCAACAATCCCCGCGGCAAGGGACCCCGCGCCGCAAGTGTGACCCCGCAGTAAGCACGCCCGTGATCATCGAGCTTGCGAACTTGCCACGTAGGCACGTCGCGTTCATCGATCGATCTGCGGCCGTTGTGGCGTAACGCGGACACGCAGAATCAACCGACCTGCCGCCCCGCATGGCTGCAGTGTCTCCTAGCGCGTCAAACCAACGAGGCCATCTCGCATGAGATGGCCTCGCTTGTTCTTTGGCACGGTTCCGTCCTGTATCAAACTCCGCCCCGTGACGGCCTTCGGACGCTTGTCATACCACGCCCTCGGGCGGCATAATCCATTTCTCCCTTCACGTTTTCCTGGGCGATGGTCGTATCGCCCGCGGCTTCCCTTTCCGCCAGGCAACATCAGTCGCGCGCACCCGAGGTCCCGAGTGGACGAGTCTCGCAACAAACACCGTCGGCGTCGCAGTCGCTCGGAGGCCGCCGCTGCGGAGCCCCAGGCGGCCGCGCCGCGCCGTCGCCGCTCGTTTTTGCGGGCCCTGTCGCGGCGGATTCGGCTCCCTGCTTTCGTTTGGTGGATCGCCGCAGTTTGTCTGCTGTTGCTGCTCGGAGCCGGAGCCGGCGCGTACTTCCTGCGAAGCAACCCGCGACAGTTCGAGGCGCAGTGGCGCGAGGAGTTTGCCGAAGCGATGGAGGCCGGCGAGTATCAGGTCGCGGTCGAGCGATTCCATGATCTCGAGGACCACGAGCTGCTCACGAACAAAGATGTGCCTTTGTATCTCGATGTCGTGCGTGCACATGAGAAGCTCAAAGATCAGCCCGGGGCTCGCCGGCTGATGGAAGCGCTTGCCCAGCGCAAGCTCCCGGCGGCACACCTGTGGCTGGCCAAGGATGAGCTCGAGCAGCTTCAGGCCGAAGCGAAGTCGCTTGCGTCTCGGCAGAGCGCGGGAGACGCCGAGTCTCGCAAGAAGCAGACGGCGATTCAGAAGTCAGCCGAACTTCACTTGGCAAGCGTCTTGGCCCAGGAACCAGAAAACATCGAGGCCAACCGCCTGATGTCGCGCATCAACCTGGCCCAGCGTCGTTGGAAGCAGGCGGCCGAGAACCTGAGTCGCCTGGCCGCCGAAAGTGACGAGAATCGCCTGCTGCTGGCCCGCATCTACAATCTCGACCAGCAACGCGAACGATCAACGGAAGAAGCCAAGCGAGTGTTGGCCAGCGCCTCGAAACGGGCCCGTCAGGATCCCACCGACGAGAAGAGCGTGTCGCTGGCCGTCGCCGCGGCGCTGATGCTGAGCCAGTTCCCCGAGGCCAATCAACTGCTCGAAAACAGCTTGAAGAATGGTCTCGACACGGTCCAGCTTCGCTCGCTTCGTTCGATGACCTATCTCGCTTGGTCGCAATCGGTCTTGCGGACCGGGGTTGCCAATCTGCCGGCGGCCATCGATCTGCTGGAAACGTCCCTCTCGCAGCAACCGGTCCCCCTCGAGTCGTTTCTGTTGTTGATTCAATTGGCGCCGCATCGCGAGAGCGCCCCGCGGATTAAGCAACTGATCCAGTCGTCGTTGGCGCGCGGCTACTCGCCCGGCTTGCTGCATCGAATGCTGGGGGACCTGGCCGAACGCGAGAAACGGACGAGTGAAGCGATGCGCCATTACCAGTCTGCCGTCGACGCCGACCCGCAAGAAGCGGTTGCTCGCAACAACCTGGCTTGGTTGTTGGCGACGGGCGAGAATCCCGATCTGCCACGCGCGCTCAAACTGGCCAACGAAGCCCTGCAGATCTCGCCGAACTTTGTCCGTTTCCTCGACACGCGCGGCCAGGTGCTGGTGCGAATGGGCCGCGACAACGAGGCCTTGCCCGATTTGCGAACGGCCGTGGGGCTGATGCCCGAGAATGTCGAGTTGCACCGAGCGCTATCGGGAATCTATGTGCGTCTGAAACTGCTGGAACTGGCCAGCGAACACGAGAATCGCGTGAGGGTGATCCTTGCCGCCCGCGAGGAAGCCAAGAAAGAGGCGAAGTCGCCGAAGAAGCCCGCAAAGCCTGCCGAGCCACCTGGCGAACCCCCTCAGGACTAGCCTCAGTCTCCCTCATCTTGAGAGACATCCGTCGAAGGACCGCCCGGAGCGATCGCCAACTGAAAGATCGCCCCGATGGCGCCGCCCAGGAAGGCAAACGCTACCGCAAACAGGGCGAACAGCACGCGGCTGTCGGGCTGCCGGAAGTGAACAGCCAACTGAATGCCGGCACAGGCGCCGGCCATCGCCCCCACCGCCGCCGCGGTAACGATCCGTGTGTTGGGTTGCATCGTGGCACCTTCGCGTCAGGCCAGCCCGAGAGAACTACCCTGCGAATTATAGGCGCACTCGTCCCAAAAGGGGCGGTCGCCCGCCGCTCAATTCGCGGCAATTGCCGCCTGATTGCTTGCTTCCCGCGCGAAGGGCCGTCAGAATTTCCTTGGCATCAGGGGCCCTTCACATCCATCCGTTGTTCCGTTCATGCTTGCTAAACTGCGGACCTTCTCTCTTCTAGGAATCGATGCCCTGCCGGTGGAGGTAGAGGTTGACGTTTCGCCTGCCGCCCTGCCCAAGACGATTCTGGTCGGCCTGCCAGAGGCCGCCGTCAAGGAGAGTCAACATCGCGTGGAGAGAGCGATGGTGAACTCCGGCTTTCAGCGCTCGAGCGATCGCATCGTCATCAACCTAGCCCCGGCCGAATTGCCCAAGCAGGCCGCTTCGTTCGATCTGCCGATCACGCTGGGGATTCTGGCCGGCAGCGGACAGATTGCCAGCGACAAGCTCGATCGCTATGCGGTGGTCGGCGAACTGGCCCTGGACGGCGCCACGCGGCCGACGCGCGGCGCACTGTCCATCGCCATGGCCGCGGCCAAGCAGCCGGGCATCACCGCCTTGCTGGTGCCGCGCGAGAGTGCCCGCGAAGCGGCCGTGGTCGAGCAGATCAGCGTGATTCCCATCTCCAGCCTGGCCGAGGCCGTCGGCTTTCTGACTGGCGAGTTGGAGATCGAGCCCTGCTCCCCCGGCCTGGACGAGATTTTCAAGAATCTGGGAACGTATGAAGTCGACTTCGCCGATGTCCGTGGGCAGGAGATGGCCAAACGAGCGATCGTGGTCGCCGCGGCCGGCGGACACAATATTCTGATGCTCGGCCCCCCCGGTTCCGGCAAGACGATGCTGGCCAAGCGCGTGCCGACCATCCTGCCCGATCTCTCAGCGGGCGAATCGATTGAGACCTCGCGCATCTACAGCGCCTTGGGCCTGCTCCCGGCCGGGCATCCGCTGCTGGCCGTCCGGCCGTTTCGCAATCCCCACCATACGATCAGCGACGCCGGTCTGGTGGGAGGAGGCTCCATCCCCACGCCGGGCGAGATCTCGCTGGCCCACAACGGGGTCCCATGTCAAGCATTTTCGGATTCTGAACTCCCGCAGGCGGTTTTCAGCCGATTTCACGGCAGAAACGGCCCCTCGCAGTTTTTTTCGCTGGCCGCATAGGAGGCCAGGAAAAGAGGGTTGCAGAAGCCGGAGGAGGCGTCTTGGTGAACCTTTACCTCCAGTACCACAACGTCGCCAACGAGGGCCTGCTCCTCTCTGACCCGCCCTTCAGCGCCACCCGGCTCGCCATCCACACCCGCCGCCCGAACGTCCGGGACGCCGAGGGCCGGGTCTTCCTGATCGCCGGGGTCGGTCGGCCACGCCGCTTCTTTTTGTGGGAGACGTTCGAGGTCAAGGAAGTCGTGGCCAATGGCGATGGCGAGTTCGAGGCGTCCGGGACCGGCTGGCAACTGGCCCCGCCCGTAGAACTGTCCGGGAAGCACTTCGAGGCGTTCAAGTCGGCCTGCGCCAACTTCGTGGGGTTCCGCTGCATCACCGACCTTCCGTTCGCCCGGACCTTGAACAAACTGGCCGAGGATAACCGGCCTCCAGGGGAGCCGAGCGGCATCGTGAGCTTCCTCAACACGCTCGACGGCCTGCTCGCCACTGACGACCCGGAGCGTGCCGCCGTCCGAGCCGCCCTTGGCCATTACCAGCCGGTGCGGGCCTTGAGCATCCGCCAGCCCCACGCCGAGGCCATCCTGCGGGGCGTCAAAATGATCGAGTACCGCTCCGGGCCGACGAAGATCAGAGGGCGCATCCTGATCTACGCCAGCCTGGGCCGGTATTCTGCCAAAGACGAATCGGCGATGATGGCCGATTACGGGATCGGGGACGTGGGCTGCGGCGACCTTCCTCGTGGCGTCCTGGTCGGCAGCGTTGAACTCTTCGATTGCGTCGGCGGCGATTGGCATGTACGAAAGCCGGAGCGGGCCGAGAAGCTGGTCCAGCCGACCAAGCAGCCGCAGCCCGTGTGGTTCTACCCGTTTTGACCGAGAGCCTGGATGCGTCGTGTCGTTCCACTGCTGGTGATCGTCTTCGGAGCCGTTGCCCTGGCCTTTTGGCTGAAGGGCAACTCCGGCAGCCCCACGTCCTCGCCTTCCCCGGTCACGACCGAGGACCGCATCCCGAAGTTGAAGAAGCAGATCGCCGGGCAAGAGGCCGAGTCGTCTGAGGCCGTCGCAAAGTACGCCCCGACGATCAAGACCCGAATAGATGATCTCGGCTTGCCGGTGGGCGATCTGCTTCGAGGCTTGCCCGGCGTCGTCCAGGTCGAAGTCGGCGTGGCGGCGAAGAAGCCGACCAGCCGCATTATCCATCTGCGTGATTGGCACTACGTCCCACGAGAACTGTATGCCATTGACATGAAGGCGGCGCATGACCGTGAACTGACCGACGACGAGATCGACCGGCTGCACCAGGAACTTCTCCTCGAAGTGGAACTTGTTCAGATCGAGCAGATGGCAGTCCTTCGCTGCCTGATTCAGCATCACGGGCTGAAGAGGGTTTTTTCGGAAGGATTCTCGCCGAAGGAACTGGAGGCGTACCGGGAGAAGATCGCCGTGCTGAAGGCGATGGACACCGAACAGGTTCCCCAGGTGCGAAGGCAACTCGATGATGTCCGCAAGCTGATCGAGGGTGCGACCGGCGAGCAGAAGGAGAAAGTCCTGGCCATTGAGACGCAGCTTGTGGCCATGCTCGATGAACACAACCACCGCCTGCTGGAGATGGGGGCGGCGGGCCGGTTACTGATCTCCGGCGAGCTTGAAGACGTGTTGCCGCTGGAAGCAGACGGTGCGTTGGAGAAGGCAAATCCAGTGTCGCCCAGCGGTGACGTGAAGATTGATCCCGTGAAGATCGAGGTTCGGCACGACGCCCAGGTGAAGACCGCAATGAAGGAAGGGCCTGTCGCCGCAATCGTTCTTGGTGGGGCGCATGACCTGAGCGCCAGCATTCAGCGGCGTGGCGGCGACTGCGAGTACCTGCGGGTGACGACGAAGCGGTTCAGGGAGATGGGAGACTGACTACCTGATCCTCTGGTGAACCGAAGTGAAGGTGGTCGTGTCCTGTGAAGAGACGGGCTTTACCTGGGCGCAACCACAACAGCAAACGGTTTGGGGAATCCAATGACCAACCTGGAGGCCGAGTTTCTTACCCTGCTGGCAGTTGAATCCGTGGATGCCCTCGATTCAGAGGCAGCGTTAAATCACCTTGCACGCCTCATCGACCTTTCGCTCGATTTCGGGCATGTCGATGGGGCGAATCGTGCGATCCAAATCGGTGAGCAAGTCTCGAAAAGCTCTCTGAATTCTGCCGACGCCATCCTCTTGGACTACTTTCTGTCGAATGCGTGGGCCAACAAGCGACAACTTGAGAAACATTCGGAACAAGATCGGTGGAAGTGGGAGCAGCCGGAGGTTGAGAAACAAGTTATTCACCTTCGGCGGGCAATACGACATGGCGGGTTCCCGGAGTTGGCCCCGCTTCGGCAGTGCCAGATTCTCACCAATCTCGGCAACCTTTTGAACACAGTCGGGCGGTTTGTTGAGGCCATTCAGTATTGGGATCAGGCGATTTCACTGGTCCCGACCTTCGGGATGGCACAGGGCAACCGGGCGTATGGGCTTGTCCATTACTCCAGGTCGCTCTACGACGATGGACACCAACCCATCTTCTTGCGCCACGCCCACGATGGTTTTCGCTGCGCACTGGCAACCGCAGAGAACGACCCTCACGGGGTCGATCCCTGGGCAAGAGACGCTTTTTGGAAGCAGACCGAGTGGCTTGAATCAGTGGTCCGTCCTGAATACCTGAGCCAAGGCACGGACATGGAGGAGTTCCCCCTGGGGGATTCTGAAGAGGAGATCAAGTATCGTCGGTGGTGCTTGCGCAACCGCCTCTTTCTCAATCCCCTGAACGACCTTGGCCCACACTCCGTTGCGGCTCATGATGTCCTGACGACGCCCTCGATTGTCGTCAAGTCGGGCGAGGGGATGCACTTCCAGGGTTTCTACAACCAACTGAAGCAGGAATTCGTATCAGCCCGGTATCTCCACTACGAAGGGGTCACGTCGTCCCAGCCGCACTTTTCAGACAAGGGCGTTCTTCTCTACAACACGCTGGACTATCCGGCGTATTCATTGGCCGTCGAGAAGGTGAAGATGGCGTTCAGGATGACCTACTCGATCTTGGACAAAGTGTCGTACTTTCTAAAT
>Ga0105047_10000055_pt1 | contig 143249 bp, 130 predicted proteins | sample MAT04_FD_78384 | JGI IMG/M metagenome (GOLD analysis project Ga0105047, IMG submission 78384) | Freshwater microbial communities from Lake Fryxell liftoff mats and glacier meltwater in Antarctica - MAT-04 (megahit assembly) | ecosystem: Environmental > Aquatic > Freshwater > Ice > Liftoff...
AGGCGCCGGAGTTGGGATTTCGCCTGGTTCGCGTCGTTCGGCAGCACGTTAACTACGACTTGCATGTGACGCTCGACGAGACCATCGCGCCCGCCGAATATAACTATCGGAGCAAGGCCGACCCGCACCCGTTTGATTGAGCAGCTGGATGTTCAAGAGGAGCAAGCCACCTACGGCACTCTCCCGAAAAAAAAGAACCGGCGCGCGGGATAGCTTCGGTCAGACCATGTTAGTTTTCGAAGAGCAGCTCATGCTTCCGGCACCCAATTGCGTCGTAGTGTTACCAGATTTTTACACGTCGGACTGTGCGGTTTGCTTCACAGATCGATGGTGCCTCCAACGTCGGGCCGGCTCCTAAACGGCTTGCCGACCAGCCCGCGCGGGACTTAGGATGGAGACGTGAAAACACGCGTCGTATTCTTGTCGGTGCTGGCACTAGTCCCTATGATCGCTTGGCCGCAAGATGGCTATGATTCTGAAAGGCGGCAGCTGATTGCGCAGCAGGATCAGCGGATTCAAAATTGGGACATGCAGGCGAAAATCGATGCACAGGTTTCTGCAGCTAAGAAGACGGCAGATGCTGTGAAGGCTCTCGAATTGAAAATCGCTCAAATAGAGTCCGACAGGTTGGCCGCAGAATCAGCCAAAGAGGAGCGTCTGCGGATCGAAAAAGAGGAGCAAGCCGAGGCGAATCGGCTGGCAATCTTAAAGCAACACCAAGACGCCGAGTGGGCCGCGGGCTCCCCGGAACGCGAGCGTCAGGCCGCAATTCGTCAAGCCTCACTCGATGCCGCAGTTAATAAGTGGCGAGCTTCGATCGTTCGCACTCCAAATATCATGATCGCCTCACCAGGGAACGGGGAAGGACTGGTACTGGTGGATGGGCAGCGTTTCCACTTCAAGACGCCCGCCGAAGCGCGTGCCTTCGCTGAACGCTTGAAGAAAGAGGTAACGGAAATTCTTCTGACAAACTCGAAGTGATCAGCCCAGCTTCACCGGCGCACTCATGACCGCCTGGCCCACGTAGTGGTCCTGCGTCGTCCTGCTCGAGGAGTGACCCGCGGCCGCCTGCGCCATCATCAGGCCCTGCTGCTCCTTGATCTTGTTGAGGAAGAATTTCCGCAGTCGATACGCGATCTTGCCGGCATCGCCCGTCACACCCCGTGCCTTCAGCCAGGCATTCAGCCGGCGCTCACACTCCTGGATGCGGTCGCTCTTGCTGGTGGCCGGCACCAGGTGATCGTCCCCGGCGGGCACCTGGGCGAGCAGCGCCTCGGCAATCGCGGCCGGCAGGATCACCGAGCGCTCGTTTCCCTTCGGCAAAAATGTCTTCGTCGGCTTCATGGTGAGCCGGTAGCCCAGCGGCTCCTGGTCAAGCCAGGCCTTCTCAGCATGGGCGCACTCCCGGTTCCGCAAGCCGCCCCACGTCATGAGCTGAAACATCGCCCAGGCGCCCGGATCCTCGCCCTGGAGCGCCACCGCATCGGCCAGGAGCTGCTGCACCACCTCATCCTTTAATTGGACCGGCTTGCCCTGTTTCCGGGCCGCCACGGGCCCAGCCTTGGCGAACTCCGCGACATTCGGCGGCAAATGCAGGGTGCCGTAGTCGTCGATCGCCTGGGCGCTGAAGATCGATTGCACGTGCGTCAGCATGCTGTTCATCGAGCGCTTGGCGGCCTCGAGCGCCGCGAGGTCCTCCGCGTGCTCCTGGCTTGCTGTCTCCAACCGCTTCGCCTGCCAGGTCTTCACAAACTGTTTGGTGAGCTCCGTGGTGCTCAGATCCTCCACCGTGAAGTCCGCCCCGCGCACCGTCCGCACGAATCGTTTGAGATCGGTGATGTTTTCCTTTCGCGTGTCGGCCTTCGCTTTGATCGTCGGGCCGGCCAGATAGGCGGTGATGATCTCGCCGAGTGTCGCAGCGCCCCGGTGCTCCTTGCCCAGGATGCGGTCGATCTCGGCGCCGCTGGCGGCCTTGATGATGGCGTCCCGCTTGGCCTTCGCCAGCCCCAGGTCGCGGGTGTCCAAAGTGAACGGCGTGCGGCGGCCGTTGTATTCCTTCTTTCCGTTGACCCGCTTCTCGAAGTACCAGATCCCGTCCCGCTTCATCAGATTCTTCAGCTCCCGCTTTCTCGGCTTGCGAACGACGGCCGTCAGCTGGGGTGTGGGCGATGTGGGTAAACCTGTGGGGAAACGGAGTGCATTCATGACAGCACTCATTTTCACTCATCGGTAAACTGTCAAGCTGAACCACTCAGGCGTGTCTCCCTCGTGAAAGCCCACAGAAACCGGGCTTTTCAGAGGTAAATCCTGGCGGAGAGGGAGGGATTCGAACCCCCGGCACCCTTGCGGGCGCGCCTGATTTCGAGTCAGGTACGATAGACCACTCTGCCACCTCTCCGGTCAGGAACGGGGAAACGTAGGGTACAACCCAAAAAACGAAAGGCGAAAGTTTCACTGCAGCCTATCCGCGGTCTGCGGACTTGCGGGGGCCCGGGCTTGGAAGAGGATGACCCAAGGCGTTTAACGACACCCCGTCGCAGATGTCATTTCATTTTCGCCCCGCTGGGTCACGCGATACTTGCTGGGCCTCAGCACCGGATTGGTCTTCCTTCATCCGGCTACCAACTCGGGTACCACCGCTTCGGGTTTATGCATGGCATTTGTTTGTTCAATCTCGACAAGGAGAATGCGTTTCCGGCGTATTTTTCCGCTCTGCAGCTGCTCGGCGCCTCGGGGTATTGCTCGCAATCATTGCAAAATAGCACCGGCAGCGAAATACGCCGCACGCGCGCTACAGGTGGCTGCTCGCGCTGGACCTCTGTTTTCTGTCACTCGACGAAGCTTGTTCCATCCAGGAACATTTCCGGAGCAAGGGGCTGGAAAAGGCCATGCATGTGGCGGATGCTTGTTTCTCAGCGGGGCGCTCGGCATGGAACTGGTCGGAGCCAAGTGCGCTTCGAATTGCGGCCTCGATAGCCTCGGCTACGACTGGTGCGTCACGGTCGAGGAATCCTTGGAGATGGTCGGCGTGGCGCTCTTCATTCGCACGCTTCTGCTCTACCTCGAGGCCACGTTTGGCGCGTGCGCGATCAGTTTTGGACGGGACACGAAGCCGCCGACGGCTCAGGATGTGCCCGGTAACGCGGGACCCTCAGAAGTTTTTGACTCCCCGGTGCGGGGACCGATCCGGTTCGCGGGCCGTTGTTTGGGCAGGAACACGTCATGGTTCATCAGCCACCCGCTGCCCGACGAACGGCCAGCAGGCCAGCAATCTCGTCGCCGGGGACCCCGGCCGGCCAGCGCAGGAGCACCGGCGGGAGAAAGCAGACCAGCGTGACCCCGTAGTTGGGCGAAAGAAAACCGGGGTAAAATCCTTCACCCCGCTCGATCTTCCGCCCGCAATCCTGCCCAAAAAATCCGCTCGCCTCCGCGTCCCCTGCGCCCTGTTTTCCTGCTCCCGACCCACCCATGACCGACGGCGACAACCGACCCTTTTTTAACGTGCTGTTGAATCTGCCCCACGCCGGGCGGATTGCCCGGCGTATCGTGCATTTGCTGCCGGACCGGGACACGGATCGTGCGGTCGAAACTGAGTCGGCCCGGCGGGTGGCAGACCAGCTGTTGGAGTTGCTCGACCCCTGCCTCGAGGCCGATGAGAACCCCGCACCCGCCGTCGGTGTCCGACTCCGCGATCGCGCCGCCGAGTTAGGCCGCAAGCTGGTTGACCACATCGAGAAGGCCGGGCTTGGACATGACCGGCTGGGCCAGTGCGTACGTAATCTTTTTGAATGCCTCGAACTCGGACGCGAGGGAGCGGACATCTCGCTGCGGGCCGGGGAAGATCCCCGCTCGATGCAGCGCCCGGTCTAAACCCGGGCCACGCAGTCACGCGCCAAGCGCGGCTGGGATGAGTTTTTTCCGCAGGAGCGGTACAACTTGGGTGCCGAGAATTTCGATGGCGTGGAGGAGTTTGCGGTGGGAGACCGTCGACACGCTCATCTGGAACGTGAGCCTCGAGATGCCTCCGAGCGCCCCGTTCGCCTCCAGGATTTTTTCCGCCACCGTTTCGGCGTCACCGATCAGCAGCGCACCCTTCGGTCCGCGGGTGGCATCAAACTGCCCCCGCGTCGCTGGCGGCCAGCCGCGCTCCCGGCCGATCCGGGTCATCGTGCTGGCGTAGCCCGGGAAAAAATCATCCGCGGCCTGCGCGGTCGTGTCTCCGAGGAAACCGATCGAGTGCAGCCCCCACCCTCAGCTGCGCCGGCGGATGCCCGGCCTTGCGGCCTTCCTCGCGGTAGAGATCAATCAGCGGACGAAACCGGTGCGGCTCGCCCCCGATGATCGCGACCATCAGCGGCAGGCCTAGTTTGCCAGCGCGGGCAAAGGATTCCCGCGTGCCGCCGACGCCGAGCCAGATGGGCAGCGGGTTTTGCAGCGGACGCGGGAAAATGCCCTGTCCCGTCAGCGCGGCGCGGTGCCGGCCAGACCAGGTGACTTCCACGTCCTTCCGGATGGCGAGGAGCAGGTCGAGCTTCTCGGTGAAAAGGGAATCATAATCATCGAGGCCGAAGCCGAAGAGCGGATAGGCTTCGCTGAAGGAGCCGCGCCCGACGACCAGCTCAGCGCGGCCCTGCGAGATCAGGTCGAGCGTGGCGAATGCCTTAAATACCCGGACCGGATCTGCGGCGCTGAGCACGGTGACTGCACTCGTCAACCGGATTTGCTTCGTGCGGGCCGCGGCTGCGGCGAGGATGATGGCAGGAGCGGAATCGAGAAACTCGCGCCGGTGGTGCTCACCGACCCCAAAGACCTCGAGTCCCACCTGGTCGGCGATTTCCACTCCTCGAGGAGATTGCGCATGCGGGTCGCCGGGCTGAGCGCGACGCCCGTGGCCGGGTCGGGAAAATTTGCCGCGAAGCTGTCGATGCCGATCTGCATCGGAGGAGTGAAGCGCAGGCCGGCGGTTTCGCAAATTACCCGGTGGGCCGTGCGCCCCGCGCGGCCCACCCTCAGACATTTTCATCCTCGCCCGACCGCGACTCGCCCTTATTCGCCGGCAAATGCTGCGGGAAGAAAAAATAGTAATTCATCAGCCAGATACTGCGCGATGAACGGTAGAACAGCATGGGGAAGCCGAGCGCGCCAATGCCCGCCACAATCGCGGCCGTCCTGCCGGAGAACACGCCGCCCAGAAACAGGAGGAGGACCGGCACGAGGAAAACCACCACGGTCACGCCGAAGTTGAGCCCCACGGCGCCGAGGTAGCTGCCCTCATCGCGCTCGATCTTCAGCCCGCAGGCCGGGCAGGCCAGGTTCACCTGGAAAAGCTTGCCCGGCTGGAAGAGCGTCTTGCCGCCGCAGTTGGGACAACGGTTGGACAGACCCCGGGCGACAATCTGGAGGCGCGTGACTTGCATGGGAGGAATTTAACCACGAAACACACGAAACACACGAAAATCATACCCACGGAACCTTGCCCACGAATTGCGTTCATTCGCGCAATTCTCCGCAACTTCGCACGAGTGAACTATCCGGTCTATTCGTGTTCATTCGCGCAATTCGCGGGCAAGGATCGAAGTTCGACGCCTCCTTTCGTGTGCTTCACGTGTTTCGCAGGAGGTAAATCCGGGCACAAAAAAGGCGCCCCGTTGCGGGAACGCCCCTGAAACCGAACTGCGATCTACGAACTGCGATCTACGACCGCGCTTTGCGCCGTTACGCGCCGAGCTGGTAGCGCGTGAAGCGGCGGAGCTGGATGTTCTCGCCGGTCTTCGAAATGCGCTCGGTCAGCATCTCCTTCATCGTCTTCTCGGGCTGCTTCACGAACGGCTGGTCGAGCAGGCAGATGGTGGAGTAGAACTTCTCGAGCTTGCCCTCGACGATCTTTTGCACGGCCGCGGGCGGCTTGCCGAGGACCTGCGCCGAGGCGATCTCGCGCTCCTTGGCGACATCGGCCTCAGGGACCGACTCACGGGAAACGTAGAGCGGGCTCGCGGCCGCGATCTGGAGACAGACGTCCTTCACGAACGCCTTGAACTCGTCGTTGCGCGCCACGAAGTCGGTCTCGCAGTTAACCTCAAGGAGCACGCCGACTTTGCCGCCGACGTGGATGTAGCTCTCGATCAGGCCTTCCTTGGTGACGCGGTCAGCCTTCTTGGCCGCCGACGCCGCGCCTTTCTTGCGCAGGATCGTCGTGGCGGCCTCGATGTTGCCGTCGGCTTCAGTAAGGGCCTTTTTGCAGTCGAGCAACCCGGCACCGGTGGCGATGCGCAGGTCATTGACCATTTGAGCGGAGATGGGAGTAGCCATGGTGGAAACAGGTGTATCGGGCATGACGGTGGATTACTCGGCCTTGACCGGGGCTTTCTTGGTGCGAACCGGCTTCTTGGCGGCCGGGGGCACGACGGTCTCGGCGTCACCCTCGACGACCGCGACAACATCGGCAGGCAGGTCAATCTTCGAGAGGTCAACCTCGGTGGCGGAAACGGGGGTTTGGACGCCCGCCGTGACACCCTTAAGATCGGCGGCACCGCGCGCGGCGCGGCGCTGGTCGCGCTGCGAGAGACCGCTCTGCACCGCAGCGATAATGGCGTCGACGATGATGCGGATGGACTTCACTGCGTCGTCATTGCCGGGAATCGGGTGGCTCAGCGTGGTCGGGTCGGAATTGGTGTCGACGAGGCCGACGCACGGGATGCCGCAGCGGGCGGCCTCGGCGACGGCGATCTTCTCGTGGTTCACGTCGACGACAAACATCGCGGAGGGCAGGCCGACCATGTCGGCGATGCCGCTGAAATTGCGCTGCATGCGGACCATCTCGCGCTTGATCGCGGCCTCTTCCTTGGAGGAAAACTTGGCGAGCTCGCCGTTCGTTTCCATGGCCTGGTATTTCTTAAACTTGGCGATGGATTTCTTGACGGTCTCGTGGTTCGTCAGCGTGCCGCCGAGCCAGCGGTCGACGCAGACGGGCATGCCGGTGAGGCTCGCGGCCTCGCGGATGATTTCCTTCGCCTGGCGCTTGGTGCCGACGAACAGGATGTTGCCGCCGTTGGCGACGGTGTCCTCGACAAACGTGCAGGCCTTGGTGAGGGCGACGTGGGTCTTGCCGAGGTCAATGATCGAGATGCCCTGGCGGTGATCGAAGACGAAGGGCTTCGAGCGGGGATTCCAACGCTTGGTTTGGTGCCCGAAATGCACGCCGGCATCGAGCAGGTCTTTGGGTGTGGGAACGTTCATGATGATCTATGTTTCGAAACACAGGCCGGCCAATGGGCCGCCTTGCGATCGTGGCTGAGGTTATGGTTGATGATGACTAACTGGCAGAGCGGTCCAAAACACGGATCGAGGGCACCTCTGGCAAGCGCGAAGTAGGAATACTTGCTGCGGTAGGAGCAACGACTCCGGGCGCAAAGCGGCCGTTAAAGGCGTTACGGGATAAATCCGCACCCTCCCCACCCTCCCCAGGGCATCCATTTACATAATTCTTTGGCTACAATCTAATAACAATCTTAATTACGGGCGGGTTGCGCCGGTCGCCTGCGAAAGGGCAAGGTTAACAAGCGGACCGCGGTCAGCTGCTTTGGATCGCGGCAATCCGGCACCCCGAGGACTAACTTTCCGGCCGGAACATCTCCATGCAGCGTACCATGCATCCGGTCCCACAAAATCAGGAAATTCGAGTAGTTGCTGTTCATTTCACCACCCTCGACCGAGTGATGGATGCCGTGGGCGCTTGGCGTCATGATAAACCAGGCCAATTTCCGCTCCACCCGGGCCGGCAGCCGCACATTGCTGTGATGAAACTGCGTCGAGGCCTCAAGGAGGACTTCATAGATCAGCGCCACCATCGGACTCGCGCCCGCGGCCAGCACTTGGATGGAACGCGCGCCGACACTTAGGATCATCTCGCCGAAGTGAAACCGCATGGCAGTGGCAACGCTCAGGTCCAAATCCGCATGGTGTACGTGATGAAAGCGCCAGAATAGCGGCACGAAATGGTTGAGGCGATGCCACCCGTACATCGTGTAATCGAGGATCAGAATGGCGACGAGCCCGCCCGCCACGGACGGGAGGTGCAGCCAGCGGACCAAACCCACGCCATGGACCTCACCCCAGGCCGCGACCGCCACCACCACCGGGATCAGCGCCAGGCGCATGACCAGTAATGATGGCACCGCGATCAATCCGTTCACCCGGAGACGGCGGATCCAATCGTCCACCGAACGCCGTAACGGGCGTCGCCGCTCCACCGCGAGAAGCAGGATGAACCACGCCGTCAGCAACGGCCCACCCCACCAGTCGAACATGGCAGTCGGCGGGTTCACGACCCGGGTTCCTGCTGCTCGGTGCTCCGGCTGGGCTTGAGGGTGACATCGCGGTTCAGTCCCGCGGCCTGCTGCTTCTGCGGCGACGAATCGCGCCGCGGCTTCCCCAGCCGCATGCGCACGTCGCGCCACCCCAACTGCAGGTCGCGCCACAAGTGGCCCGGCGCCTCGTAACCGAAGGCCCGGTAACGGCCCGGCGGAACCTTGCCCTTCGCCCGCACGTGCGCGACAAACCGGTCGGTCCAACCGTCAAATTCCGCGAGCACTGGCAAACGTGCCGAGAGCTGCTCGGCCTGATTATCGCTGCATTTTTCGTTCAGGCCAAATTCCGTGTACTGCCAGAGCGCTTCCGGGACTTCGATGCCCCCATAACGGCACTGCCAGACCAGCGGCGCGTAGGCCTGGCGCATGTCGGCAAACGGTTCCTTGCCGCCGTTGAACCAATTTTTGTGCCGGAGCAGCTTCGGGCGGTTCTGCGCGTCCATTTCGTCGCCGCCGCCATCCCCATAGCAGTAAAATCCGGCGGTGCGTCCTTCCAGGTGATTGACGCTGAGGGCCTGCCACTTCTTGGAATGTTCCAGTCTCGCGGCGAGTTCGGGATCCTTGTGGCGGATGAGATCCTCCCGTGGGTTGCCACCGTTCATGCAGACGAGGCGGTCGAACAACAGCTTCAGGTTGCTCGTCGGCCCATACCAGTTCACCGGCCCGATGATCGCCCACGCATCCGCCAGATCCAGCCGCGCATAAAGATCCAGGTCCCACAGCAAGTCCGGCTCCTTGCGGTTGTTTTTTTCGTAGCAGTTGCACGGCCACACACAGAGCGCCATCGACGTCGACACGCAGGCGTTGCACCTCTGGATCCGGGCCCGGCCGTAGACGTTGCCCAGATCCTCCACGTCGATCTCCCACTCCGGTGGCAGGCGGTCCGCCATGCGCCACATGAGCGTACGGGCCTTCGAATCGACCCCGGGGCAGTTGTATTGGCGGCGGTTGGAACCAGCGAGGACAAGCACGCGCATCGGGCGGCGGGCCAGCGGCAATTTGGCGTTTCGGTCGTCAGGTTTCATGAGGGGCCCCGGGCGTCCCCGGGCCGTTGTCCGTGCGTGACGCCCGGTAGATTTCTGCCAAGCGCGCGGGGGGCGTTCCGAGCAGGTATTGACCCAGCAGCCGCCCGTTGAGCAGCTGTTGCGCGAGCGCCCCTCGCCGCTGAAAGCGCCGCGCCGAGGTGGTGATTGCCGCTGGCAGCGAGTGGATCCGCGTCAGACGCCGGGCGCGTTGCAACAGCGCCACGTCCTCAAAGAGGGGCCACGCGGGAAATCCCCCAATCTCGCGGTAAAAGCCGGCCTCGATCAAAATACCCTGGTCGCCAAAGCGGGTGATCACGCTGTCCCACCGGGTAAACCAAGCGCACGCGTCCAGGAACCAGCCTCCGTCGTCAAAGCGCAGTCGAAACGTCGCGACCCTCCTGCCGGCCTCGCGCATGAAATTCAGGATCACTTCGCCCGCCTCCTCCGGCAACGTCGAGTCGGCGTGGAGAAACAGCAGCCAGTCTCCCGCCGCCGCGGCGGCGCCCGCCACCAGCTGCGCGCCGCGTCCGCGCGCGGCACTGATCACTTGGGCCCCCGCCGCCGCGGCTCGCGCCGCCGTCCGGTCGGAACTGCCGCCATCCACCACCAGGATTTCCGCATCCGGGAGGACGGCCCGCGTCGACTCGACTGCGTGGCTGATGCGGGTCTCCTCGTTCAGGGTCGGAATGATCACGGAGACTCGGCTACCCGAACGAGCCAGATGAGCCGTCCACGATTGCGCGTCGTCGACGTCGGCCTTCACGTCGAGGAGCACACAGCGGAGTCCCGCGGACGCCGCCCGCGCCAGGGTTGTCGTCAGAACCTCGCCGGTCCCCCACGGGATACCTTGGAAGATTTCCGGGTGCGGACGGTTCAGTCCGATCAGGTAATAGCCGCCATCCTGGGCGGGACCGAGCACCACATCGGCCCGGAGCAGGCCCAGCGCCGCCCGCTCCAACGCCGGTTCGTCCAAGTCGGGACAGTCGCCACCGATCGCCAGCACCGGCGCCCCGCCCCGGCCAAATGCGTCTTCAAATCCCGCGGCGAGTTTCGCCCCAAGGTCTCCGTCGGCCTGCGGCTGAAACACCCCTCGACTCCCCAGCCAGGCCCGCATTTCCTGCGCCGCGTCGACGGGTACGAAATGGGCTTCGGCGCGCCAAGCTGCGGGAATCCGCTGCCACTGTTCCAAGGCCAGCCGCCGATAAATGGCCGCGGCCCGTTCTGCCCCGACCTCCCGCGCCAGACGGGTTTTGGCGAAGCCCGGACGCGGCGCCTTGAGAAACGCGAGCACAGTCGGGGTCATGACGTCCCCACGACGGCGCCGCCGCAGCTTGAACCCGCTCCTGCCGTGCAGCCGAAGCAATGTTCCCCGGTGGCAATGACGGTCCCCGCCAGTTCGTCCGGGCTCAGATCCCATAGAAATGCGGGTTCCGGCCGGGCGCCCATCCGCAGTTGCAGCATCTGGTTGAAATCGCAGTCGAAGACTTCGCCCCGCCAGCTGACGCTGATCGTGTCGCGACACATGAGCCCATCGACGGTCGCGGGATTAAATGCTGCCACCAGCAGCTCCATGTAGGACTCCAGCTTGCCCTGGTGACGAAGCCATGTGGCGAATCGCGCAATCGGCAGATTGGCGAGGGCGTAGAGGTCGTTGAAGACGATGCCGAAGAGTTGAAACAGCTCGCGCTTATAGTCCGCTTCCAGCTCCGCCTGCGGTCCCGGCAAAACCGCGCCTCCGGGATTATAGACCAGATGGAGCGGCAGTTCCGGTTGGATGCCATACCCCAGCTGGTTGAGTCGTTGCAGGGCGCGGATGCTGGAGGCAAACACGCCGTCGCCCCGCTGCGCGTCCACATTTTCCAGGGTGTAACACGGCAGCGACGCGACAATTTCCACCCGGTGGGAGGCCAGAAATCCTGCGAGTTCGCCGTAACCCGGCTCCAGGAGAATGGTCAGGTTGCACCGATCTATGATCCGGGTTTCCGGGGCATCAGCGCGAAGCTGACTGACCAGATGGACAAAGTCCGGCAGCATTTCCGGCGCGCCCCCCGTCAGGTCGACCACCGGCAGCCGCGCTTCGCGCTGCCACGCGAGGATTCGGTCCACGGTGACCCGCGTCATCATTTCCTTCCTGGCGGGCCCCGCGTCCACGTGACAGTGCGAGCAGGCGAGATTGCAGCGCTTGCCCACATTGAGCTGCAGCACCCGCGGCACTTGGCGTCGCAACTCCCGCCCGGTTGCGGCGAGGCGCGTGGCAAAGCGATTGGCGGGCAGCGGCGCCATTTGCGCGGGCGTTTCGAGCATGGGCATGGGTTGGTTGATAGAGCCGCAAACCCCGGGCAAGTTCCCGCCGGTTCTGGCGGCCCGCAGCGAAGCGAAGCGCCCCACCACGGCTCACCGTTGACGCCAGTCGCACAGCACCCGCTCCTCCCGCCACGAATCGCGAGGATCCAACCAAAATCGACGTTGACAGGCAAAGGCGTGCGACGCACGTTGCGCCTTCCCTTGTTGCAGGGTGGAGCAGCCTGGTAGCTCGTCAGGCTCATAACCTGAAGGTCGCTGGTTCAAATCCAGCCCCTGCACCCAATTTATCGCCCTCCCTTCTGCTCGGGAGGGCTTTTGTTTTCACCCTCTACGCAAAGGATTTATAAGGGATTTACCCTTTAGGGAACGTGAACTTTCGTCCGGTCCAAGAAACATCCTTTTGTGTCGTCATGCGGCTGCAATCAGGCTTTCTGACCCGACCCATTTCAGTCCGATGCCCCGCACTACCCCTAGCTGAAACTCCCGCATCAGGAAGAGCAAACCCCGCCCAGGATTCCCGCGCTGCGTGCCGCACTCGTGGCTGATGGCGAGTCTCTCCAACAACGGCAGTCGCCCGGACGAAGTCGCCCACCAGCTCGCCGCGCCGGCCAAATCGCGGGTGTATAGAGGATGTCGGACGACGACGAAAAGTCCGTCTTCATTCGCGACTCGGATGCCGCGGGATTCACCGCCACACTGGCGCAACCAGCGGAGGGAAACCACGAGGCCGCAAATGGATTTGGAGAACATATGTAAACATCCGTCCAGAACCCTCTCGCGTTCTCCCATGAGGCCATGTGCACAGACCGAGCGGCGCCCAGCCACTGAGCGTCAAGTCCCAGACGCGGCGTCAAACTGGTTCCCAAATCAATCGCACCGCCAGCACCGGAAAAAAATCCTGCGGACAAGGCAAAAACAGCTGCCGCAGGAATTGTCCCGGCACGACAGGACCAAGCCCTGTCCGACCCGTTTGAACCGGCGTCTAGCCGTTCTTGATGAACGGCTGGACGATCGCAAGAACCTGTTCCTTGGTCAGCGGCTCGTCAAACGCCTCACCAATTGCGGAGTTCGGAACCCCCTTCAAACCCGACAGGTTCACCCCTCCCTGTTCCATGGAGTCGTCTCCGTCATAGGACGCTTGTGAATTGCCGGACAGAGAGCCCCGGGACGAGCCAGTGATCCATGCCTTTTCGCCCCGGATCCGGCGAATTTGTGCCGCGTGCCGCGCTTCCACGGAGTGGATCTTGAGGGCGACCGTAAGCAGCAGCTTGTTTGGCATGAGATTGGGCGCCTGGCCCTTGTACGCCCTCACGCCGGTATCCTCAAAAGTCTGGGCAACCGAGAGGAACGTCTGAAAATTGCTGAACACATCCGGAAACCGCCCGCCGGCCATGTAGTCGAACTCCGTTTTCTGGTCGATCTGCCCGAGCAGCACGGTACCCAAAAGGGTGACGTGCAACGCTTCGTTCTTGGCGATCCGGCTAAAGGCATCCTGGTGTTCCGGTGGAATCAAGCCGTCGGTCTTGACCGCCTGGGCATAGAACCCGCTCTCAAGGCGCTCAAGCGTCAGGGCGAAGTTGAGGACATCCCGCGACTGGTCACCCAAGAGGGCGGCGTGAGCGTCATTTGACATCAAACTCAGGACGCGAGGGGCCACGAGGGCGCCGGCCGTGGCAATGCTGAGCTGGCGCACGACCGAGCGCCGGGAAATGAGACTGGGAAATGAAATCTGGGTATGCATGGGATTGTTAGTAGTTGGTGGCTTCTTCCTTATCCTCACTCCATTGGCGGGCGCTGATCTTGGAGCCAAAATACGGGTTGGCCACCGACAGGATGTGGGCGGGACCGCGCGCCGGATCGAGGCCGTAGCTGGAATATTCCTCGGTGCCGGGGGCGATCAGCTCGCGGATGACTTCCGCGTGACGGGCCTCGACCGAAACAATTTTTCCCGCGGTCGTGAGATTGGCCGGATCCGCCAGGAGCTTGCCCGCCCCATTGTAGGCCGACACGCCGAGATCCTCGAATGTCATCGCCGTTTTCAGGACGCTCTCCCGGTTGGCAAAATCAACGCTGGAAAAATCGTAGGTGAGCGGCGCGATCGCGTCGCGGCCCAAGGCGCGGCGTAGAAATTCGCGGTGCACGATTTCATGGTCCCGGATATCGGTCAGGACCTGCTTCTCGTCGGCCGTCATGCCGGCATAAGGCCGGTTCATCACCTTTGTATAGAACTCCGCTTCGAGTCCCTCCAAGGCGAGCGCGTAATTCAGGATCCCAATGTCGCCGGTTCCAAGGTCAATCATGCCTTCTTCGGCAGCAGCGCCCTGGCCGGTAGTCTTGGCTGAACGTAGGGTGGTGCAGCCGGCGACCATGGCCGCCAGCGTGACCAACCCGGAAGTTTGCAAAAATCTGCGCCGGCTCTGGCCGGCGCCGTTCCCACTCTGGGGGATGACAGACTGCGGATCGGATGTATTCATAGGTGAAATGTCGGAACTAACGGATGAACGATACCAACAAAGCGGTGATAGTACTATCAATTCCCCACCCGTTCCCTATTCGCCGCCGATAGTTGGCGGCGGTGGAAGATGGCGGCCGCAAAAAAAGCCGGCCTCGGTGAGGCCGGCTGGGACCGTTTGTTGACGGCGGGAGTGATCTCTACGGGATCACATCTTCATTTTGCACATCGTGCCGTCCATGTCGCAGCAGTCGCCTTCGGACATCATCATTTTCTTCCCGTCGGCCGTCATCATGGTGCCGTCGGTCATGACGGTGGTTCCATTCTTCATCTTCATCTTTTCCGTCATCGGAGTCCAGGAGCCGTCCTTCATCACCATCATCTTGCCATCTTTCATCATGACGCAGTGCTCCATCTTGTCCGAATGCATCATGCCTTTTTTCGTCATCGTGCCATCGATCTTAATGTAGTCGCCATCGGACATCATCATTTTCTTGCCGTTGGCCGTCATCACGGTGCCGTCAGTCATGACGGTGGAGCCGTCATTCATCTTCATTTTTTCGGTCATGCGGCTCGAGGAGCCGTCCTTCATCATCATCATTTTGCCATCTTTCATCATAACGCCGGAGCCCATCATGTCGGAATGCATCATACCGTCCTTCATCATCTTCACGGTGCCATCCAGACTGATCATCTGGCCTTCCTTCATCATCATCTTCGTGCCATCGGCCATCATGACCGTGCCGTCCATCATAACTTTGGTGCCATTGGCTAAGATCATATCCTTGGTCATGACCATGGGCGTGCCATCTGAGGCCTTGGTATTGCCATCTTTGACCATCTTCATCTGGCCCTTGTCCATCATCATGCCATCACCGGCAAACATTTGGCTACACATGGTCGCCAGGCCGAAAGTGGCCGTGAGGAGGAGTTTAATTGAGTATTTCATGGGTCGAAACTTTTTCGCTGCGATTTGGGTTGGTTAAGAAACGCTAACAAAAGGGGTGCCGAGCCGCCCCGAACCGCACGGCCCAACAGGGTAGACCGCACAACGGAAAACGGTCATGGTTGCCCAAACAGGTTCCCGGTTCCCTGCGTAGGTCACGTTTCATCAAAGTTTCTGGAACCTTGGAATCTCCAAGGCTGGCTCGCGCCCAAGCCCCACCGTGACTGGCCACCGATGCACGATTGCGCGAGCGATGGGTGTCCCACCCTTGTTCCAGCCGCCTTGCCGTCATGGAACGGGCCAAACGCATGGCAAAAGCCTCCCCGTCACGTGCTTTTCGGCCCACGTCGCATCAAGCACCTCGTAAAAAAACACCCGCTGGCGATTCGGTGGTTTCATCGGGTGGATTTCCCGCTTTTGACGGCCATGATCGTGAGTGGCCTGATGATCTACTGGGCGTCGTGGAGATTCGCCTAGCTCCGATCAAGGGAGTGCAGGGGACTACGCGGACCAAGGTTTGCGCGGAAGATTTTTCCGCCTTCGCGTTTATGCCGAGGGCAAGAAGGACAGATCCCGCTGGATGCTCGTGATGAGCCGGCGGACGATCATCCAGTTAAGGAACCTCTCGGGTTGTCCGCATACCCTCTTCCGGGCCACGCAATCAATGCGAGCCGTGCCACTCCCAAAAATCACCGAAACGTTCACACCATGAAAAAACTTGTCCTCACCGCCGCTGCCTCGGCCGCGCTCGCCCTCACTTCACCCGCCCGATCAGCTCTGCCGCTTACCGCGACGCCCACGCCTGAGATGCAGGCCGTGCTCGATGAACTCGCTTCCCTAGGAGGCAAGCCCATCGAGACGCTTTCGGCCGAGGAAGCTCGCAAGCAACCCACCCCGGCCGATGCCGTGGCCAAGCTGATGAAGGCGAAGAAAATCAAAGCGGAAGCCGTCGGTGACATCGACAATCGGTCAATCAAGGGCCCGGGTGGAAAGATCAAGATCCGGGTCTATACGCCGAAGGGCGACGGCCCGTTTCCCGCGATCGTGTATTATCATGGGGGCGGCTTTGTGATCGCGGACCTTGACACCTATGACGCCACGCCGCGCGCGCTATGTAACGCCGTCAATGCCGTGGTCATTTCAGCGCATTATCGTCAGGGACCCGAAGACAAATTCCCCGCCGCGCATGAGGATGCGTTTGCCGCTTATCAATGGGTGCTCGCCAACACCGCGTCACTCAAAGGTGACGGTCGCGGCGTTGCCGTCGTGGGCGAGAGCGCCGGCGGGAACCTGGCCAATGCCGTGTCGATGATGGCTCGTGACCAGCACGTGCAGTTGCCCATCTATCAAGTGCTGGTTTATCCGGTCGCGGGTTCCGACATGAGCACCCCTTCCTACATCGCCAATGCGAATGCCAAGCCCCTCAGCAAGGCCATGATGCGCTGGTTCTTCGACAATGCCGCCACGCCGGCGGACGGAAATGACCCGCGCTTGATTCCGCTCGAGGCGAACCTCGCCGGCCTGCCGCCGACTACCATCATTACAGCCCAGATTGATCCGCTGCAGTCGGAGGGCGAGATGCTGGCTGACAAACTCAAGGGCGCGGGCGTCAAGGTTAACTACAAGAACTATAGGGGCGTGACCCACGAGTTCTTCGGCATGGGAGCCGTTGTTTCCACCGCCAAGGAAGCCGAGGCGCTCGCCGCATCAGATTTGAAGCACGCTTTCGGCCCTGCGGGCCGCAATTGATTCTCCGCTCCTCCTGACTCCCTCGTCGCCGGTCGGCGACGAGGGAGTTTTGTTTTACCATGCTGATACTCGTCCTGCTGATTGAACGGGGTTGAAATCTCGGTCGCGCCTCGAGTGGGCAAAGCCACGGGGATAAATTGCGGTAAACTCCCCCTTCACCGGTAACACTTCCTGGCAGGAGCGGTCTGAAAAGGCAGACGCTCAATTTTATGAACAAAAATCCCCTCAACAAAGGCCATTTGACCGACAATTTTTCCGGGATCGGCTCCGTGACCGCCGAGCGCGTCCGCACCCGGGCCAGGGAACTCGCACTCATCGCCGGCCACCCCGCGGGCCACGTTACGCCCGCCGACTACGACCGGGCCAAGCGCGAACTCACCGGCGAACCGGATATCGACCCCAAGGAAGCATTGCTCGAGGCCGCGCCCGAGTCTGACCGGTGGAATCCCGTCCCCGGGTCCCCGGGACACCAAGCCCCTGAGTCTCCCAGCGAGGATGAGGACGAGGAAGGCCGGAGTGAAACCGAGCAGCTCGTCAACGAGGGCGTCGAGGAAGCGGAACGCGATCAAATGCTCCAAGCCGCGCGCGAAGCGGAGAAAAAATCCCGTCGCGAACCGTGAGTGTCGTCACCGCCTTGCCCGCCACCGCACATGCGCTGCTGGCCCCAAGCAAGGGCCTGCTCGCCGCGGACGAGAGCTTCCCGACCATTGGCAAGCGGTTCGATGCCCTGGCTATTCCATCGAACGAGGAAACCCGGCGAGCCTACCGGGAGATGCTTTTCACGGCCCCGGACCTGAACGAATTCATCAGCGGCGTCATCCTGTTCGACGAAACCATCCGTCAGAATATCGGCGGCCGCTCGATCCCGGAAACTTTGGTCGGGCAAGGCATCATCCCCGGCATCAAGGTGGATTTGGGCGCGATCGAACTCCCTGGTTTCGAGGGCGAAAAAATCACGCAAGGGCTCGATGGCTTGCGCGAACGGCTCGTCGAGTACCGTAAGCTCGGCGCGCGTTTTACCAAGTGGCGCGCTGTGATCGCCCTCAACGCGCAGCTCCCCAACCCGGCTTGCCTGTCCGCCAATGCCCAGGCGCTCGCGCTCTTTGCGTCCTTCAGCCAGGAGGCCGGCCTCGTGCCCATCGTTGAACCGGAAGTGCTGATGGACGGCGAACATACCCTCGAGCGCTGTGAACAGGTCACCGGCGAAACCCTCACCCGCGTCTTCGATGCCTTGGCCGAACATCGCGTCGCGCTCGATGGCATGCTGCTCAAGACCGGCCTGGTTCTCTCCGGCAAGGATTGCCCGCAACCCGCCGGAATCGAAGCCGTCGCCGAAGCCACGCTGCGCTGCCTGCGCCGGCATGTGCCCGCCGCGGTTGCCGGCATCGTGTTTCTCTCCGGCGGACAGGGCGACGTGGGCGCGACCGCGCGCCTGAACGCCATCTGCCAGCCCGGCGGATCGCCGTGGCCGCTCACCTTCTCCTACGGCCGCGCGCTGCAGGACGCCGCGATGAAGACTTGGGCCGGCTCCCCCGCCAACGTACCCGCCGCGCAGGCGGCGCTCCTCCATCGTGCCCGCTGCAACAGCCTCGCGGTATTGGGGAAATATTCCGCGACCGCGGAAGCCTAGGTGGGCGGGCACGTCCCGGTGCCCGCATTTGGATCACCGGCGACGTGACATCCATGCGGGCCCCGGGACGTGCCCGCCCACCTTGCATCATTTCAACCCAGCTTCCCCGCGGTCGGCGTGCCCCACTGCCAATTCCGGATCTCCGGCAGATCCTGACCGTTGAGATTAATGTATTCCTTGTGCGCGAGCAGCTTCTCCCGGAGCCGTTCCTTCAGAGCCAGACCTTTCGCGCCCGTCTGCGGCCGGCGGTCAATCGTGTCCATCACAAGGTGAAAACGGTCCAGATCGTTCAAGACGGTCATGTCGAAGGGTGTCGTGATCGTCCCCTCCTCCTTGTAGCCACGGACATGGATGTTGTCGTGGTTGGTCCGCCGATAGGTCAACCGATGGATTAACCACGGATAACCATGGAAGGCGAAGATGACTTCCTTGTCTTTGGTGAAAAGCGCGTCGAAATCGTCGTCGTTCAACCCATGCGGGTGCTCGCTCTGCGGCTGCAGTTTCATGAGGTCCACCACGTTGACCACGCGAACTTTCAAGTCGGGCAGATGTTCGCGCAGGATAGAGACCGCCGCCAAAGTTTCCAAAGTCGGCACATCGCCACAGCAGACCATGACGACATCGGGTTCGCCGCCGGCGTCATTGCCGGCCCATTGCCAGATGCCGATGCCGGCGGTGCAGTGCGCAACTGCGGCGTCCATTGTCAGCCATTGCGGGGCTTGATACTTGCCGGCGATCACCACGTTGACGTAGTGGCGGCTGCGCAAACAATGGTCCCAGACCGACAGCAGGCAGTTGGCGTCCGGCGGCAGATAGACGCGCACGACGGAGGCTTTTTTGTTCATCACGTGATCAATGAAGCCCGGATCTTGATGCGTGAAACCGTTGTGCATCTGCTGCCACACATGGGAGGCCAGCAGGTAGTTCAACGACGCGATCGGAGCGCGCCAAGGCAGGCCGGCCGTGACCTTCAACCATTTGGCGTGCTGGTTGAACATCGAGTCAACGATGTGGATGAAGGCTTCGTAACAATTGAAGAGGCCGTGCCGCCCGGTGAGCAGATAACCTTCAAGCCAGCCTTCGCACTGGTGCTCGCTCAACATTTCCATGACTCGACCGTCGACGGCGAGGAACTCATCGTTGTCCTGCGTGCGGGCGCCCCACTGCCGGTTGGTCGCCTCGAAGACCGCGGTCAGGCGGTTGGAGAGCGTTTCGTCCGGGCCGAAGATGCGGAAGTTGCGTTGCTCACTGTTCAGTTTGACCACATCGCGCAGGAACACGCCGAGTTCGTGCGCGTCCGCGGCGCGAACCGATCCAGGGGACGGCACGGCTACCGCGTAATCACGAAAGTCCGGCATGATCAGGTCGCGCAGCAGTTTGCCGCCGTTCGCATTGGGATTCGCGCCCATGCGCCGTTCGCCTTTGGGCGCGAGTTCGGCCAGTTCCGGTTTAAATTTTCCCTGCGCGTCGAAGAGTTCTCCTGGCCGGTAACTGCGCAACCATTGCTCCAGCAGCGTGAGGTGCTCGGGATGCTTGGCCGGATCAGAGAGCGGCACTTGATGCGAACGGAACGTGCCTTCGATTTGCAGGCCATCCACCCACTTCGGTCCGGTCCAGCCCTTGGGAGATTTGAGGACGATCATCGGCCAGCGCGGGCGCATGGTGTTGCCGTTGACGCGGGCCTCGTGCTGGATGCGTTTGATCTCCTCCATCACGGCGTCGAGCGTCGTTGCCATGGCCTCGTGCATCAGCACCGGCTCATGGCCCTCGACGTAATAGGGCGTCCAGCCGTTGCCCCGGATGAACTGATCCAGTTCCTCCGGTTCGATGCGGGCGAGAATGGTCGGGTTCGCGATCTTGTAGCCGTTGAGGTGCAGGATCGGCAGCACCGCTCCGTCGGTCACGGGATCGAGAAACTTGTTGGACTGCCATGACGTTGCCAGTGGTCCGGTCTCTGCCTCGCCATCGCCCACACAGCAGGCCACGATGAGTTCGGGATTGTCGAACACCGCCCCGAACGAATGGCTGAGCGAATAGCCGAGTTCGCCGCCCTCGTGAATCGAGCCGGGGCATTCGGGCGAGGCGTGGCTGGGGATGCCGCCGGGAAACGAGAACTGGGTGAAGAGCTTCCGCAGCCCCGCCTCATCCTGGCTGATGTTGGGATATACTTCGCTGTAAGTGCCCTCAAGATACGTGTTCGCCACCACCGCCGGCCCACCGTGGCCGGGACCCGAGACGTAAATCATGTCGAGATCGTATTTTGTGATGACCCGGTTGAGATGCGCGTAGATGAAGTTCTGCCCCGGCGTCGTGCCCCAGTGCCCCAACAGCATGTGCTTCACATCCGCGAGCGTCAGCGGCCGCTTCAGCAGCGGGTTGTCGCGGAGATAAATCTGTCCGACGGACAGGTAGTTGGCGGCGCGCCAGTAGGCGTCCAGGTGGTGGAGCGATTCCGGGGTGAGGGTGCTGGTTTTCATGATTTAATTTTGGCTGTTCGTGGTTTTCCCGTCCCGCTGGGCCGGGTGCTGCGCGCCGGCGGCTTCCTCTTCGTGCTGGTCGCAATTCCGGCCGGGTAAGTGATCGTGGTGCCCCGGACCAGGGCGAAGGCCGTGAGGGTATGTTCCTGCCGGCGGGTCGCGCTCATGATGTCCTCGGTATGAATACCCCGCACCAGCAGGGCGTCGGCAATGAGCGAGCGATGACAGCGCCACGGCACCGCTTCCGCGCACATCAGCGCGACGCGATCCCGCTCGGTCCGGAGGATTAATTCGTCCAAGCTCTGCGCAAACTCCGGCGTCTGCATGTAATCGGCATAGCCCCGGAATGACGCATTCCGCCAGCCGAGGTTGATGGAATCCCGCTTCGCATGCCGGAGACCGCCGAGCCCTGGCATATGCACATAACCCAGCCCGGCTGGCTTCAAACCCCGGGGCAAGGTGGCCTTGTTAAATTGCGGATTGTGCCGGGAACGCGGCACCGAGCGCACATCCACCACGCAGGTGGCCCCGTGGGCCTTGAGCAGGCTGATGAATTCACCGAGCGGGTGTGTGGAATGGCCGATCGTCAGCACCGGCGTCGGCGGAAGGTCCGCCGGCGGGCTTTTTTTTGCGCCCACGGGGGATTTTTTGAGCTTCCGCGCCGTCATGGTTTGCCCCGGAGTTTCCGCAGCGCCGAGCCCTTGTGCATCGCCAGATGATCGGTCGTGTCGCTCTTGATCAGATACTGCGGCTCCGCCTTCGAGGCGCGCACGGTGTGACCCTTGAACGTGGTCGGGGAGATGATCTTTTTCCGGATCGTCCCGCGCACCCGGCCGGCTTCCGAGTTCCAGCCCACATGATCGCCAATTTTATACGTTTTCTTCATCGGGCGGACTTTCGTCCAAGTTTGGCGGGAGGAAGCAAGCGAAGGACGGAGCGCGCGATCATGAGCGCCTCGTCGGTGGGGATGACGCGGACTTTAACCCGGCTGGCGGCCGCCGAAATCAGGGGCGCATTCCGCGCGTTGCGCTTCGCGTCCAGCTTGAGACCGAGAAAGCCCATGCCGTCGCAAATCCGCTGCCGGATCGCCGGCGAGTTTTCGCCGATGCCCCCCGCAAAAACGAGGGTGTCCACCCCACCCAGCACGGCGGCATACGATCCGACCCATTTCTTTGCCTGATAACAAAACAGCGCCAACGCATCCGCTGCCCGCGGGTCGCGCTTCTCCCGCGCCAGCAGGTCGCGCACGTCCGAGCTCGTGCCCGAAATTCCCCGTAGGCCCGATTCGTGGTTCACCATCTGCTGGAACTGCGCGGGCGTCATGCCTTCCGTGCGCGCCAGGAAATAACCCAGCCCGGGATCGAGGTCACCCGTCCGCGTGCTCATCACGAGCCCGCTGGCGGGGGTAAAGCCCATGCTCGTGTCGACGCTCCGGCCCGCGCGCACCGCCGCGAGGCTCGCCCCGTTCCCGAGATGCGCGAGGATCACCCGGCCTTTCGCAGCCGCCGGATCGAGGCGCCGAAGTTCCTCCAGCAAGTAGGCATACGAGAGTCCGTGAAAACCATAGCGTTCAACGCCCTTCGCCGCGTAACGCCGCGGGATCGGCAGCAATTTCGCGACCCGCGGCAAGGTGCGGTGAAAGGCCGTGTCAAAGCACACCACTTGGGGCAGCTGCGGATGCCGTTGCTGGAAAGCCTCGAGCAGCGCGATCTCGCCGGGTAAATGTTCGGGATCGTACGGCATAAAGCGCCGCAACTCCGCCAGCAACCGGGGCGTGACCCGCGTCGACGCAGTATGGTGCATGCCATGCACCACGCGATGGCCCACAGCCCTGATCGCCGCGAAGCACGGCTGCGATTCCAGCCAACCTAGAAGAAAATCGCCCGCCGCGCGGTGACCGCCGGACGGCAGCGCCACCGTGAACGGGGCCGGCTTGGCCGCATCCGTGATGACCAGCTGGGTGCCGCGCAAACCGATGCGGTCGATCTTTCCCGCCATGGTCAGCCGCGGGGCGTTGCCTGATTCGTACACTGCAAACCGGATGCTCGAGGAGCCGCCGTTGATGGTCAGGATACAGGGCAAGGTGGGTTTCATGAGACGGTTCCATCGCTTGGACCATGCACCGCACGTTCCAGGTCAAAAATCTAACTTGAGTGTTCCAATAATAACCCGCGGAAGCGAATCCACAATGGGGTGTTCACGCCATTGTTGCTTTCGGAGGAGCGGCGGCAGCGTTGCCTCAGGTGATTGCAGGGGGATCCATGGCTCAACGTCGCCGCCACGCCGATTCCGGCAAAAGTCTTGCCCTGCCTCCCGCCAGAAGCGTTTCCTCCGGTCTTCATGGCAACCCCCGCACGCAAGCCCGGCAGGTCTGACTGGCTGACGTGGGGCGCGCTGGCGGCCTGCGCGATCGCGGGGTGGACCGTCTTCGGCGGCGCGCGACACGGGGCGTTCGTGCTTTGGGACGACGACTACAACATCCAGCAGAATCCTCATCTCCGCGGGCTCACGTGGGAAAATCTCCGGTGGATATTCACCGACACCACTTACTCGCGCCGCTATTTTCCGCTCGCGTGGCTCGGTTGGAATTTGGAACACGAACTCTTCGGACTGACACCCTACTCCGCCCACTTGGGCAACGTGCTGTTTCACCTGCTCAACACCGTCCTGGTGTTTTTCGTGATCAAAACCGCGTTGCGCCTCTGGCTCGCCCGTGAAAACCCCGCTTCAATGTGGCCCGCAACGGTGGCCGCGGCCCTCGGCGCCCTGCTCTGGGCGCTGCATCCGCTGCGCGTCGAAGTCGTGGCCTGGGCCTCGGGCCGGATTTACGTCCAGGCCGCGTTCTTCGTCTTGATTTCGACGTGGTGCTATTTGAAAGCGATCGAGTCTCCGCCCGGCTCGGTGCCCGCGAGTCGCTTCCGCTGGGCCGCCGCGGTGACGCTGGCCCTGTCACTGCTGACCTACCCGCTCGCCCTGAGCTTCGTCGGGGTCCTGTTCGTGGTGGATTGGTATCTGCCGGGCCGGCTGCGGCCGATACCCACCCGGCCACCAATGTCGCAGCTTTGTGCCGTGCTGCTGCGCAACCTCCCGTTTATTCTCATCACCGCCGTCGTGCTCGGCCTCTCGCTTTGGGCCCGCACCAATGTGCAGGCGGTCGGCTGGAAGGCGCCGGTCACGCTGGGGGAATTTGGCGTGGTTCCGCGTCTCATGCAGGCCTGCTACGTCTGGGCGTATCATCTCTGGAAGCCGCTGCTGCCGTTCGATCTCTCGCCCTACTACACGCGCTTACTGGCGTTTTCTCCCGGCGATTGGGAATTTGTCCTCAGCTTCGTCGTGGTGGCCGCGATCACCGCGCTGCTCTTTTTGCGCCGCCGCCGTTGGGCTGGCCTGTGGCTGCTCTGGCTGTGCCACCTCCTGATCCTGGCCCCCGTGCTCGGACTGACCGAGCATCCGCATTTCACCAACGACCGCTACAGCTACCTGGCCGCCCTGCCGTTGTCGGTCGGACTGGCCGTGCTCATCGTCCGGTTCTGGCCGCGGTGGCTGGCCATTATCGTGCCCGCGGCCCTCATTGCGGCGTGCAGCGCACTGAGCATCGCCCAGGTCGCCGTCTGGCGGACCACCGAAACCCTCGGCCTGCACATGATCGCGCAACTGGGCGATCACCCGCGGCGCTTTGATCTTTACCGCCGCATCGCGTCGGCTTTGCGCGCCGAGGGCAAACCCGCCGAATCCAACGCCTACTACCTGAAATCCCTGGCCGGCGATCCTCGCGCCTTCGAAGCCGCCCTTGGCCAAGCCCGGAAATTCGAGGACCAGGGCCAGGCGCAGAAGGCGATAACCCAGTATCTGCTGGCGGCACAGCTGCGTCCCGATCTCGCCGAGCCTCCGCTCCATATCGGCACCCTCCTCCTCGCCGCCGACCGCGCCGCCGAGGCCCTGCCTTACCTGCAGGACGCCCTGCGCCTCTCGCCCGGCCAACCCGAAACCGAGATTACGCTGGGCTGGGCCTTCAATCGCATCGGCCAGGGCGCGGATGCCATCCCGCACTTCGAGTCCGCGTTGCGCACGCTCCCCAACGATGCCGCCGCGCACAGCGGACTCGGCGCCGCCCTCCTCGCCGTCGGTCGCCCTCACGAGGCCACCCCTCACTTCGAGGCCGTGCTCCGCCAGTATCCCGATTCCGCCCCCGCCCGCGAAAGCCTCGAGCACAGCCGGAGATAGCGCAGGCTCTTCCGCCCGCATCCCCCTCATCGTAGGCCGCGAGCTTGCTCGCGCTCTCAGAAGCGTCCGCAAGCGGACAGCCTACGCCCACCCCAGCCCAGCGACGAGTCTGAGCGGGGTCACCGGTCAGACTACCTGCTCCAACCACTGGAGAACCTTCGCTTCGTTCACAGCGGAAAAATGCTCCGGCACAACCGTGACGTGCCTTCCGCGAAACACTTTCCGGGCCCGCACTCCGAGCGTCCGTCCCGCCCCATCCCGCGCCCCCACCACCAGCACTGGCGCCGGTTGCAGCGCCAGCGCCTCCGGCAAATCCACCGCGCCGAGAATGCCCGGGAAATACGCGTCGTGGGGCCAGATGGACTTCGGCGCCGTCGCCAGCGAGGCGAACTCCGCCAGCGGATCCAACAGCAGCACTCCACCGAGTCCCCCATGCAAACAAGCCGCCAGTCCCGCCACCGTCGCGCCGAGGCCATAGCCGCCGACCGTGATCCGCTGACCGCGGATTTTCCAAGCCCGTTGCACAAAGTTCACCACGCGTACCGCATCACGCAGCCGCATCGCCATCACGGACTCACCCGTCGCCGCGCTGACGTAGCCCGTCCAGCGGTCCACGCCGCCCCAGCCGACGACATCGTAGGGCGAGGGAAGCGGACGCGTGTCACCCCACCCCGGCAAATCCACCGTCAGCACCGAACGAGGCCGACCCCCGCGGCTAAACACGCCCGCCGCGCGATTGAGCCAGCCGCCTTGCTGCAGCGCCGTCCAGCGACCGCGGTCGTCAAAAAACAGCAGCACGCCGGCCTTCTTCTCCGGCGGACGCAGCATCGTCGCCGGCAGTTCCCACGCCGAGCCGTCGCTCAGGCTCAGCTCTTGGAACGTGTGCACCCAAAGCTGCATGCGCGAACCCGCCGCCGCGTGCGCCCGCAGCCCGCGGCTCCGCACCTTCGTCCAGTTCGGGATCAACTTCGCCAACGCCCGTCTGGCCACCGCGGCATCGCGTACCCGCCGGCGCTTCCGCACCGCCTGCGCCGCCGCCGTCGCCATAGTCAGGCCAGAGGGCGGATTCCCGCGCAGATCCTTTTCCTCGAGCAGCTGCAGCTTCCGCGGCATCCGGACGCGCTCCGACCTCCGCGATGGCTGCTGCCACCGCCGCATCCACGCCACGAACGCCCGCGCCTGCGCCACGGTGTATTCATGGCCGCAATCATCCACGAGCACCTTGAAACGTGGCGGCTGCCCGACCCCAGCATACGCCGCGCGTACCGGCGCCGCCAGCTGACGCAGCAGCTGCGGGGTCATCACCGTGTCGCGCCCGCCTCCCATCAGCAGCATCGGCACAAACCGCGCGCCGATGAGCAAATCGTCCAACCCGAGCCCGTCGGCAAAACGCCTCGGCCAAAGCGTCTCCGGGCACCCGGCATAACCGTTCCGGATCGGATGCATTTCGTCTGGCAGGCCAAAACACGACGCCCCGATCACGCTCAGCCTCGGGTCGAGCACCGCACAGCACATCGAACTGAACCCGCCGCCCGACACTCCCGTCATCGCCACGCCACCCGTGCTGTCCACGTCCGGGCGCGACCGCACGTAGTCCACGGCGCGCGTGGCATCGGCGAGGAAAAACGCCAGCGGGTTCTGACTCACCACGTAACCGCGCACGCCGTCTTCAAAGTGATTGTTGCCCCGCGCCTTCTCCCCAAAACCCGGCGGATCAAACGACACGCTCAGGTAACCGTTCGCCGCGAACACCTGCGGTGGGTACTGCTCGCTGGGATGGTATTTTCCGTTGTGGCCCACCGGCGTGACCACCGCCGGCCACGGACGCGGCCAGCGCTTCGGGTCCGGTTTCCACACCGTGACATTCATCCAGCAGCCCGGCAGCGACTCGACCAGGACATTCTCAATGCTGAAGCCGTCGCACTGCTTCCGCTTGCCCGGCCGCACCCGCCAGGACTTCGCCAGCCGCAGGTCCGGATGGTCCACCGCCCCCGCAAACCGCCGCCGGATCCGCGCCGCATAGGCGCGCCACTGGGCGGGCTGGTGCAGATGGCTCCGCTCCGCCGCATACCGGGCAATCTGGTCGAGCGCGGTCGCCACAATCCGCCGCCGCAACATCGTGCGCAAGTCGCCCGTGGGCGGCGGCGGCTGGTAGAACGGCTCGTCCGCCGGGAAATCCTTCGAAGGCATGGTGCGACGCCTCTCCCCTCACCGCCGGCCAAAGGTGGGCCGGCACGTCCCGTGCCAGCATTCAGGTTGCACGCAAGCCCACGTTTGAGCGACGAGACCCCATGCGGGCACGGGACGTGCCCGCCCACCCACGGTGCATCCGGGCTCACAATTAAAAAACAGCACGCCCCGACAATTGGCTTGGTGCGCCACCCGAGCCAAGGCTAGTTTTACCCACCCCACCCCGCATGCATCCCGAACGTTTCGCGTTCACCATGGCCTCCGACCAGCCAGGCCTACCGATCCGCCGCCCTATCTCTGCCAGTTCGCCGAGCAGCTCGACCGCTGCGTCTACGAGGGCATCTGGGTCCGCTAAGTTTCACCCACCCCCATGTCCGCGGCCTCCGCCCAGATGTGTGGCGGCGGTGAGTTTCGCCAAGGAATAAAACTATGGAAATTGTAACCCTCAGATCGCGGACGGGTCGGCTTGAACGCTTGGGTTACGTGCTGTTCGCCGTCGTCCTGGCTTACGCCCTGTTTCATGCCGCCACGCGAATGCGCCTGCTGGAGACCATTGTGCTCTGTTTTTCCGGCGTGCTGCTCGGCTTTGGCTGGCATTCAGGACGAAATAGCAGCCAGGTTCGGATCGATCGTTCCGGACTCACCCTCGAAGCGTTTTATGCAGCTACCTTGTCTATTCCCTGGCCCGAAATTGAGGCCTTTGGGATCACGCGTATGCGCAGCACGGCGGACGGCGCGGCGCAGCTAACCGGCAAAGAATACGTCGGCATCCGGCTGACGAGCTCGAGTATCTTGAAGCCCACCAAACAGTGCACCGACAATCGCCGCCTTGCGGACTACGACGTTTTAATCTCCGCCTCCTACGGAATGCCCGTGAAGGAGTTCGAGGCCTTCCTGATCCACGCCAAAAAAGAGCGGGAATCGGCGAGTGCGCTGACTAGCTGAATTATTTTCCTCCCGCCGCCAACCAACGCCCTCTCCCTAGGCGATCAAGGCTAGAGGCCTTCGGCGCTTACCCCGCCGGCACTCGCAGCAGGTCCAGATACACCGCAGACGCAATCCGAAGCTGGTCGAGGGCGACCCATTCATCTTGCGTGTGCGCCTGCGCGAGGTCGCCCGGGCCGAAGACGATACTCGGTGCGCCCGCTGCGGCGTAGTGGCTGGCATCGGTCACGTAGGCCGCACCCCTTCCGGCTGCATCGCACCCATGCCGCTTCAGCACCGGGCTGATCCACTGGTGGAACCCGCGGCCCAGCGCGTCGTCCATCGCGGGCACAACATACAGGGAATCATGTTCAACCGGGTGGCCGGCCAGCACCGTGTCGCGCTCGCGCAAAATCATCTCCTCGGTCTCACCTGGCACGGTCCGGCGGTCACACTCGATCTCGCAGTAGGCCGGGATGATGTTCACCGCCGCTCCCCCCCGGATCACGTTCACGCTCGCCGCGGCACTCCCGGTCAGCGGGTGGCTGCGCGTGACGGACGGAAGGTACTTCGACTCGATTGTCTCCACCACCTTCAGCATGGCTGAGATCGCCGACACGCCCTTGCTGGGCACCGATGAGTGGACCGCGCGTCCGCGCGTGATTGTCCGCCAGCGGATCACGCCGTTGTGCGCCACCACGGGTTTCAGTTGCGTCGGCTCGCCGACAATCACCCCGCGCAACTTCGGCAGGAATTCCTTTAGCTCCTGCCTGGCGAACGCGATCGCGCCCGTCATCCGGACTTCCTCGTCCACCGTAAAGATCAGCGCCGCATTCCTGGGGCGCCGCGCATCGCGCGCATACTCGCGCATCGCCCACAGCATCGCCGCCCCCGAGCCCTTCGTGTCGCAGGCTCCGCGACCCCAGAGCCGGTCCCCTTCAATTTTTCCCCCGTGCGGCGCGATCGTCATCCCCTCCACGCTCACCGTGTCCATGTGACTCTCAAACATCAGCCACTCGCCACCCGGCACCGGCTCGCACGTGATGATCAGGTTGCGCGCCCCATTGGCATTGCCCGGGACAGACGCGCGGCGGGTCTGCAGGCCCCAACCGCGCGCCAAAGCTTCAAGGTGAGCCGCGAGCGTCTCCTCACCCTCCGCCGGTCCGCCCACGAGCGGGTTCACGGTGTCAATCGACACCATCTGCGCCAGCAGCTCCTCGAGTGAGACCGGAGCGTTCAAGGTTGAAGTAGGGCGGGTCTTTGACCCGCCCTCAGAGCTTGGGAAGGCAGGTCAAAGGCCTGCCCTACCCCGGAGCATACCGCTGGCGATATTTTCGTCATAATGACACCCTCACCCCAACCACTTGTCCCGGTTCGCCGCGACAAACGCATCATCCGTCAATTCGGGATAAGCCTTCGCCACCCGCGTCAGCTCCTCGGCCTGGCCGGGCGAAAGCACTTCGTGCGGATTGAGACAATGGATCGTCGGCACCAGCCCTCCACGCCGCAGCACCTCGAGAATACCTGGGATGCACCCACGAAACCCGTTCGCCGAATCAAACAGCGCGGCGTTCATGTCCGTCACCGCGATCGCTCGCTCCAGCCAGCGCTTTTCCAGCGTGGCCGACTCGCGCGCCTGCTTGATTTCCTCCAGCAGCTGCACCGCGCTGCGCGTCCACACGCCCCAGTGGCCGAGCAGTCCGCCGACGATATTCCGCGTCACCTTCTGGCCATTCCGCTCGAAGGTAAACGGCGTGAAGAGGTCCACCACAATGCTGTCGTCATTGCCCGTGTAGAGCGCGATGTCGTCGCGGCCCGACTCGGCCAGCGCGCGCATCACATCGATCGTCTGGTAGCGGTTGAACGGCGCGAGCTTGATCGCGACCACGTTCGGGATCTCCGCAAACTTCCGCCAGAAAGAGTAGCCCAGCAGCCGCCCCCCGGCCGCCGGCTGGAGATAAAAGCCCACGATCGGAATGATCTCCGCCACGCTCCGACAGTGTGCAATCATCGCCTCCTCCGGATCGTCTTTGAACGCGGACATGCTCAGCAAACTCGCCTGGTAACCGAGCGACTTCGCCAGCTCGGCTTCCTTCACTGCCTGCTCGGTGCGTCCGCAGATACCCGAAATCTTGATGAATGGACGCGGCGCTTTCCTGAGCTCCTCATCAATCGTGCGCGCGGCGAGCTCCAGCACCGGCTTGAACAGGCCGTGCTGCGGCTCGCGGATCTCGAACTGCGTCGAGTGCACGCCCACCGCAAGCCCGCCCACGCCGGCTGCGACGTAATAGCGCGTGATCGCACGCTGGTGGCGCTCGGAGAACTTCCGCGACGCGTCGAGCGCGAGCGGCTGGGCCGGGATGGCGTGACCCGTGAGGAGGTGGGCGGGGAGATCCATGTTAAAATTTGCCGTCGCGGGTTTCAAAGTGCGTGGGCTTGCCCAGCAGCTTGCCGCCGGCGCTCAGGTGTTCGGCGATCAGCGCAATCAGGTCGTCGAGCGACTTGCTCGTCGGCCCAAACAGCCGGATCGATTCGCCGGCATCCGAGTGCCAAGCGGCATCAGCCGGAGTGCCGGTGATGATCGGTGCTTTGCCCAAGATCTTTCCGAACCGCTCCGCCGCGTCGCGCAGCGTGACTTTCTCCGGGCCGGTGATGTTGAGCAGTTTCGGCGGGTTCGCCACGTGCAGCAGACACTGGATCGCGCGCGCGCAGGCGTCGCCCTGCCAGATGAAATTGAAGACGTTCATCGTGATGTCCACCGGCTCGCCCGCCAGCACGCGCTGGCCGATGTCCACCAGCACGCCGTAACGCAGCTCCGTCGAGTAGTTGAGCCGGTACATCAGCTGCTTCGTGCCATATTTCCGCGCGTAATGCGTAAACACCCGCTCGCGGCCCACGCAGGTGCTCGCGTATTCCCCCATGAACGCCACCGGCGTCGCCTCCGTCGCGCCGCGTCCGCTCGCCGGCATGAAGGGATACACGCAGCCCGTCGAAAACACCACGATGCGCGAGGCGCGGAATTTCTGCGCCACGATCGACGGCACGACCGTGTTTTGGATCCAGGTTTCGTCCGGCGCCGAATCCGTGCCGAATTTCTGGCCCGCGAGATACTCCACGTTCAGCACCTCGGGTAACTTCGCCACCTGTGCCGGGTCGGCGAGGTCACAGGACAACGCCAGCACCCCGCAGCTCTCGAGTTCCGCCTTCGCCTCGGGCCGGCTGAAACGCGACACGCCGTAAACCTTCGCCTGCTTGCCCGCCGCATCCAGTGCGCGTCGCAGCATCACCGCCGTGCTCGTCCCCATTTTGCCGCCCACCCCCAGCACCATGTAGTCACCGTCGAGCTGTTTCACCGCCTCGATTGCCCCCGACGAGGGCAGCGAGAGCATCTGCTCGATTTCGTGGTCGCTGGGCGGTTGGGTTTTCATGTGCGCGTCGGGTCGGGAAACATACTTGTCACCCCGCTATCCCTCGCGCACGGTCAAAAAAAACCAAGCGTAATTTCCCGAATTTTTATGCGCGCCATTGATATTCACACGCACCCGGTCTGCTTCGCCAAGGGCTACAGCCGCCGGGAGGCCGACCACTTCGCCGACCTCGGCCTCGCCCAGAGCATCAAACGCATGGTGTCACTCGGCGATGTCCTCGTCTTCGGCGCGCGCCCCAACGAAAAACAGATCCGCTTCATCAACGACCAGACCCACCAGCTCATGCGCTGGCGGCCCGAATATTACATCGGTTTCTGCTGCCTGAACCCGGTCCTCGGCGAACGCCCGGTGTTGCAGGAGGTCGAGCGCTGCATCGCCCTCGGTTTCCGCGGGATCAAGCTCGAGATTTCCAACAACGCCCGCGATGCCTGCATGAAGCCCGTCATGGCCGCCGCCGCGCGCTGGAACGTGCCCGTCCTCCAGCACACGTGGAGCATGACCAACATCAAGCAGCGGCGCATGCATTCCGATCCCGAGGACACCGCCCACCTCGCGCGCCGCCATCCCAACGTCCAGGTCATCATGGCCCACCTCACCGGTTGCGGCTACCGCGGCGTGCTTGAGGCCAAGGGCGTGGACAATCTCGTTGTCGACACCTCCGGCGGTTTCCCCGAGAGCGGCATCCTCGACTACGCGCTCCAGCACCTCGGCGCCGACCACATCGTTTACGGCTCCGACCTCCCCATCCGCGAGACCGGCGTCACCCTCCAGCGCACGCTCGCCGGCAAAATGAGCCCCGCCGAGCGGGAAAAAGTGCTCTACGGCAACGCGCGCCGCATCCTCAAACTCTGACGGCCATGCTGATCGACACCCACGTCCACCTCGGCCGCTGGCCGTTCACCTTCGCGCCCGACTACACTGCGAAGCAGCTCGCCGCCCACCTGCGCGCCCACGGCATCAGTCACGCGCTCGTGTCGCCCCTCGACGCCGTCCTGGCGCCTGACCCACTCCCCGCCAACCGCGCCCTCTTCTCCGCCGTTCGCCGCCTGCCGGCGCTGCTGCCCATTCCCACGGTGAATCCCGCCCTTGCCCACTGGCACGAGCAGCTGGATTTCGCCGCAACCGGCCCGCTCCGCACGATCAAGCTCTACCCCAACTTCCACAACTACCGGCTCGATTCGCACCGCCTCTCCGCGTTTTTCACCGAAGTGCAGAAGCGGAAGCTGAAGCTGATCATCAGCGTCCGCATCGAGGACGACCGCCACCGCTACTTCGCGCTGCGCATGAAGGACGTCCCGACGAAGCAGATCGCCGCCTTCCTGAAACTCTACCCGAAGCTCCACCCGCTCGTCGTCGGCCTTGGCCTGCCCAACGTGCGCGAACTGGCGAAGCTGAAGTGCGAGAATTTCTCTGCCGACACGTCATTCATGGAGTGGCTGGAGTCGATTTCCACCCTCGTGCGCGAGTTCCCCGCCCGCCGCATCCTCTTCGGCTCGCACGCGCCATTTTTCATCACCGAAGCCAGTTTGGCCAAACTGAAGACGGCCCAGCTCTCCGCCGCGAACCGCGCCGCCATCTGCTCCGGCAACGCGAAGCGCTTCTTCGGTCTCTGAAATCCGAACGTCGGATTTTTACCACCGATTACACGGATGCCCACGGATCAATCCTTCAATGCGTTCATACCACAGATTGATATCTGATCTGTGTGCATCCGTGTAATCGGTGTAATCCGTGGTAAAATTTCCTGAGGATCGAACCGTTTTCCCACTGCCATGAACTACGTCACCTACCCCCACCAGCGCATCACGGAGCCGCAATTCCAGCAGTTGGTGGAGGAGGGTTTTCTCATTCTGCCCCGCTTCATCCCCGACGAAGAGCTGCCCGAGTTGCAGGCCGCGCAGCGCCGCGCGCTCAAGACCTGGGATGATGTGAAGGCCAGTCCGCCGCCGCACAGCTCCGTCATTATCCCCTATCCCTACACGGACCTGCGCATGTCGCAGCTGTATCTCCATCCGGAGCTGATCAAGGTCGGCCGGCGCTTTCTCAAAACGTCCGAGGTGCACGCGCGCGTCGGCTGCCTGCTGGCCCGTTATCCGGGCTTCGTCTGTAACGACCCCGGTCACATCGACAATGGCAATAATTCCCTCCTGCCGATGTCCACCACCGCGCGCGAATTCGGCCAGCTCGGGTTCTGGATCCACCTCGAAGAGGTTAAGCCCGACAACGCCCCGCTTCGTCTCGTGCGCACCCGCGATGGCAAGGATCTGTCCAAGTCCGTCCCCCTCACCTGCCCGCCCGGCACGGTCTGCGTGTTCAACAACTACACCTTCCATGCCGCCAGCGACTTCACCGGCACCACCGGCCAGCGCTTTACCTGGGGCTGGGGACTCGGCCGCGCGGACCACGTCTTTGAGGGCTTCGTGCATTACACCAACATTGGCACCGACCCGATGTGGAAGGCCGTGATCGCCTCTTTCACCGCCGACGAGCGCACTTTGTTCCGCTTCCCGCCCCCGAATCATTACTATTACACCCGCCAGACCCTGGCCGCCCTGGAAGCCTGGTATCCCGGCTGGAACGCCCGCGGCGAATATCTGCCCTCCGATGGCTGAGGCAGATTTCGAACACGGATTTTTAACCACGGATCACACGGATGCACACGGATCAGAAACCAATCCCTGCTTTGGTGCCTTGCTGGATTGATCTGTGTTCAGCGGGTGTCATCCGTGGTAAAAAATCCGAACTTTGTCTCTAAATTCCGACCCATGAATACCCCCGCTTCATCCGTTACCAAGCCCATCGTGGACGAGCCCCCGCCGCAACCCCAGCGCTGGGGCGCCGCCGAGCTGGAGCGTCTCACCGCGATGGTCCAACAGTCTTCGCTCTTTTACTGGAAGGGCCCGCAAACCACCGCACTCCTCGAGGAGTTCCGCCGGCATTACCCGCTGAAATACGCCTTCCCCTGCTCTTCCGGCACCGCTTCCCTGCACATCGCGGTCGCCGCGTTGCGCCTGCGGCCGGGTGACGAGGTCATCGTCGCGCCCATCACCGACATGGGTTCCGTCATCGGCATCCTCTACCAGCAGGGCGTGCCCGTGTTCGCCGATCTCGATCCGCGCACTTACAATCTTGACCCGGCCGCCGTGCGCCGCGCGATCACATCCAAGACCCGCGCCATCATGGTCGTGCACCTCGCGGGGAATCCTGCCGATCTCACCGCGATCTCCGCCATCGCGCGCGAGCACAAGCTCGTCCTCATCGAGGACTGCGCGCAATCGTGGGGCGCCAGGCATCGCGGCACGCCCGTTGGGCTGGTCGGTGATTTCGGCTGCTATTCGTTCAATGATTTCAAGCACATCGCCTGCGGTGACGGCGGCATCCTCGGCACCAACAGCGAACAGTACGGCCCCAGCCTTTCCAAGTGGGGCGACAAGTCCTATGATCGCGTCGCCGGCGGACGCGAGGTCGAGGAACTCGCCCCCAACTACCGCATCAGCGAGCCGCAATCCGCCGTCGCCGCCGCCCAGCTCACCAAACTGCCCGACATCGTCGCCCGCCGCCACCACGCCGGCACCCTGCTCACCTCCTTGCTGGCCGGCGCTCCCGGTGTGCTCGTGCCCACGGTCGCGCCTGGTGACACGCACAGCTACTGGTTCTACATGCTGCGACTGGAACTGGGTCGCTTCAGCGTCCCGCGCGCCGAACTCGCAGCCGCGCTCAACGCCGAGGGCGTGGCCGGTGGCGCCGGTTATATCCCGCGGCCCGTCTACCAGTATCCCGTTTTCCAGAACCACAATTTCTTCGGCGGCGCCTGGCCCGTGCGCGACTTCGGCCTGACCAAGATGGACTACCGCGCCGTCTCCTGCCCCGTCGCTGAGGCCATCCTCGAGGACTGTCTCGTCCTGAAAATCAACGAGGCGATGTCCGACAGTTACATCGGAAAAGTCGCCCGCGCCGTCACGACGGTGACCAAGCGGCTCGCGCGCTGAATCTCCCGGTCCGGCTTAAACGCAACTGTCCCATGAGGAGACTCTCTGTACTCCTGTTTACGCTTAACGCCTTTATTGCATCCTGTCCGGCAAGCGTCCCCGAACCTGGCGATCCATTGATTGAGATCTATGACAAGATTGCCGCCTATCAGCACGAAAAGGTTGCGCGGGTTGTCGCTCGGGATCCTTCACTCCAACCGGCAGGCTCGCTGTGGGAGACATTCCTTCGGCTGACCATCGAAAGGGAGAAAATCAAAGCCCGTTTCCTGGCCGAGCATCCAGCAGTTAAGGCGTATATCGATCCTGTGGGACTGTCCTTTTATGTTATCGCTCTGCCTGAATCGCAAAAAGATGAGGTGTCACGAAGTAAGGAGTGGCGCGATCTCGGCAAGCGCAGGGACGACGCCTTCGTTCAAATGACTCTCAACAAGGCCGGCGACGAGCGTCTGGCTAAAGCGATGAAAGACGACAAAGATGATCTCGAGTGGGCTCAGGTTATTGAGTACATCAAGCCGCGCTTTGCGGATGCGGTTGTGCGATACGGGAACGACGAGCTTCGCAATGGTCTGCCTTACGAAGGCCACTGACATCGCAGGCTGGAATTCTCACGCATTCTAGAACCGCATTATTACCCAATTCAGCTACCCCTTCCCCATGCGCACCGTCCACATCGTCTTCAATGCCCACATCGATCCCGTCTGGCTCTGGCCGTGGACCGCCGGCGTCGATGAGGCCCTCAATACGTGTTACACGATGTGCAACACTCTCGACCGGCACCCGGACATCATCTTCACCCGGGGCGAGGCCTGGGTCTATGAACAGGTCCGCCGCCACGACCCCGCCCTCTTCAAGCGCATCAAGGCCCACATCCGCGCCGGCCGCTGGTCCGTCGTCGGCGGCTGGTGGATTCAGCCCGACTGCAATCTTCCCGGCGCCGAGAACATGGCCAAGCAGATCGAGATCGGCCGCGACTGGTTTAGGCAGCACCTCGGGCTCTTCCCCAAGATCGGTTACAACGTGGACTCCTTCGGCCACACCGCTGCGCTCCCCGACATTCTCACCGCGCACGGCCAGCCCAACTACGTCTTCATGCGCCCGATGGCGCATGAAACCAAACTCCCCGCCAACGTCTTCAAGTGGCGCGGTCATCCGGGCGGGAAAACCGTTACCGCCTTTCGCATCTCCCACGGCTACGCCACGATTTTCCCGCCCAACCTCGAGTGGGTTGAATCCTCGCTTACCCCGCTGCCTAACAAAGTTAACCACACGATGTGCTTTCTCGGCGTGGGTGACCACGGCGGCGGCCCCAACGAGGCCATGATCGAGTGGGTGCGCGCCAACCGCGACGCCATCCCCGGCGCGCGTTTGGAGTTCTCCTCCCCCGAGCGTTTCTTCCGCGCCCTGCAGCCCGAGCTGAAGCATCTCCCGCTCGTCACCGGCGAACTCCAGATGCACGCCATCGGCTGCTACACCGGCCACCGCCCCGTAAAACTCGGCGTCCGCCGCGCCGAAAACATGCTCGCCCTCGCCCAGCGCGCCGTCGCGAAGGCTGCGCCTGCCGATCGCCGCGCCGCTGCGCCCGTCCTCGACGAGTCGTGGCGCTCGCTCTGCTTCAATTCCTTCCACGACACGCTCGGCGGCAGCTGCACGCCCAGCGCCGCGCGCGCCGCCGACGACCAGCTCGCCGGGGTGAAGGCCGCCGCCGAGACCGTGCTCAGCGAGACATTCCGCAAGAAGGCCCATGCGCTCCCCCACGACCAACGCCAGCGTATCGTGCTCGCGAACTACTCCGGCGAAAAATTCTCCGACTTCATCGAACACGAGCCGTGGCTCGAGTGGACGCATTGGAAACCCGACTGGTGCCTCCTCAACGAGCGCAACCAGCTCGTGCCCCACCAGATCATCGAGCCCGAGACGCTCATGCCGGACACGATGCGCATCCTTTTCCCCGCCACGATCGAGGCCGGCAAGTTCCACACCGTCTGCATCGCGCGCAATCCATCCGGAAAACTTCCTAAGCTCACGGGCACTGCGCCAGACTTTACCCTCATCACCGCCCCTGATGGCAGCGGCTCACTACAATCACCAGGTGGCGCGTCCTGTCCCTTGCCCGAGCTCAAGCTCATCGAGGAGAAATCCGACACCTGGTCCCACGGTCTCGACCGTTTCGCCGGCCCGCAGCTTGATCATGCCCACTGGAGCGCACCCGTGCAGGTCGAAAACGGTCCCCTCCGCTCGATGTGGCGCATGGACGGCACCATTGGCGCGAGCCGCATCTGCGCCGACTGGCGCCGCTATCTAGGGCAGGATTTCTACGAACTCCGCCTGCGCGCCACCTGGCACGAGCACCACAAGCTGCTCCGTCTCTCGTGGACACCCGGCGCCGGCATCGTCTCGCGGGAGGACGGCATTACCGGTGGCGGCCTGCCGCGGGCCAGCGATGGCCGTGAGCTGCCCCTCCGCGATCGTTCGTTACTGCTGCTCGACAATGGCACGCGCGCCGGACTCGTCGCGCCCGAGGTCTTCGCCCTTAGTGGCGACCAAGCCGGCGTGCATCTCACGCTGCTGCGCTCCTGCCCGTTCGCGCACCACGACCCCAAGATCCTGCCCGAAAAACTCGAGCACTACGCCTGGGTGGACCAGGGCGAGCACGTCTTCACGTTCCGCTACTTCCCCGCTGGTCGCGTTACCGCCAAGGAACTCGACCGTCACGCACTACTCATCCAGCAGCGCCCCGCCGTCGCCGACCTCACCCGCGGCATTCCCTTCCGTCCCTACAAGGACGACCCCGCCTGGCCTTCATAATATGAATTCGTGTGGGTCGGGCTTTACGCCCGATATGACTTGAAACCCCATTGGGGATAAACCCCGACCTACAAATCGCCATTCTGAAAAACGCATCGGGGATAAACCCCGACCTACGTTCGCCCCGACCCACGCATTCCCCATGGACCTCACTAAGACCTCCGAAAAACTCAGCGTCACCGAATCCGATATCCCCGGCTCCGTCTTCAAAAACGTGAACCTCGCGAAGGCCCAGTTCAGCGACATCAACCTGGCCGACAGCCGCTTCGACGACATCAATTTCATCGGCACCAGGATCACCAACGTCAACCTCACGAACGTCGACATCCGCGACTGCAATATTGACGGCCTCCGCATCGACGGTCACCTCGTCACCGACCTGCTCAACCCCCCCGGCAAATAGGCTGTTTTCCCATCTCCTATCTCCTATCTCCCATCTGCCATCTCCCATTTTCCCGCCCCATGCCCGCCGTCGTCCCCACTCCCCAACTCCTCGCGCAATTCAACCGCGACGGCTTTCTTCTCCTGCCTGACGTCCTGTCGCCCGCCGAGGTGACCCGCCTGCGGGCCGGCCTCGAGCGCGCTTTTAGCGACTATTCACCCGAGGCGGAGTTGTACCGCATGGAGGCCATCTGGCGGCCCAAGATGTTCGAGCACGGCGAGGAATTCGAGGAGCTCATCGACCACCCTAACATCGCCGACTTCGTCGAGGCGGTGCTCGGCAAGGACTGCCACATGATCGCCGAGACGGGCCTGAGGACCTCGCCCGGCAAAACGATCGGATTCTGGCACGTGGACGATACCGTGCGCTTCCCGCTCCCGGACGGCGTCAAGCTCGACCCGCGGGTCGTCATGCCGACCTATATCATCAACATGAATTATTATATCTGCGACGTGGACGAGGAGCTCGGTCCCACGCAGTTCGTTCCCGGCAGCCATCGCGCCGGCCGGCACCACCGGCCCGAAGACAACGACGCAAACGGCAACCCGGTGTGGGAGGGCCGCAGCTTCGTGAGCACGCCCGGCAAGGCCGGCAGTCTTGTGCTGTGGAATGACCAGACCTGGCACCGCGGTGGACCGAATGTTTCCGACGGCCGCACCCGCTGGGTAGTCCAGACGCCCATGGCGCAACGCTGGGTCTCGCAACGCTACTGGCCGCACGTCAACTACCACATGCCCGAGGCCGTGATCGCCCGCGCCAACCCGCGCCGCAAACGCCTCCTCGGCTTCCACGCCCCCGGCGCGTATGGCTGAGAAAAACCCCCCCACTGATTTTACAGGAGATAACAGAGAGAACGAAGGATCGATCATCCTCCTCTCCGTTTCCTCCGTTACCTCCTGTAAAAAAATGGCTTGAGCGCCTGAGCGCCCATTTCAGACCTTTGTCAACACAACCATGAGCACGATCCTCCTGCCCACTCCTGAAATTGTGGCTCAGTTCCATCGCGACGGCTTTCTGGTCGTGCCTGGCGTTCTGTCCCCCACCGAGGTCGCCACCCTGCGGGCCGGCGTCGAGCGCGTCTTCGCCGTGCCGAGTGCCGAAGCCGAGATGTATGGCCACGCTGCAATCTGGCGGCCGAAGATGTTCGAACACGGCGCGGAGTTCGAGGCCCTCCTCGATCATCCGGGGATCGCCCAGTTCATGGACCACTGCCTCGGTCCCGACTGCCATATCATCGCCAACAACGCCCTCCGCACCGGCCCCGGCCAGGCCATCTCGGGCTGGCACGTGGACGAGTGCGTGCGTTTTCCGCTGGCCCGCGGAGTCCCGTTGGATCCCCGGGCGATCATGCCGCCCTGCATCATCAACTCACACTATTATCTCGGGGACGTGGATGTTGAACTCGGGCCCACCCAGTTCATCCCCGGCAGCCACCGCAGCGGCCGCTCCCCCGAACCGGCCGACCTGGATGCCGGCGGCCAGCCGAGCTGGGAGGGCCGGAGCTTCGTGAGCGCGCAAGGCGCAGCGGGCACGTGCGTGATCTGGCATGACCAAGTGTGGCATCGAGGGGGTCCGAATCTCTCCGCGGGCCGCACCCGCTGGGCGGTCCAGAAAGCTTTCGCCCGACGCTGGATCTCCCAGCGATTTTGGCCCTTCGTGGGCTATCGTCCGCCCGAGGACGTCATCGCTCGCGCCACTCCGCACCGCAAACGCCTGCTCGGCTTCCACTCCATCGGCGCCTACGGCTGAGTTGGCGCGATCGGAGCGGCGCGCGTTGCCCCAACATGCTTCCGCGGTGGGCGGGCACGTCCCTGTGCCCGCATTTTGCTTTAGAGGAGTTATGGGGATGCGGCGCCCTCGCCGCGTCGAATCGCGAGCTTACCTCAAAAGCCTGGCTCAACCGAACCGCGGCGGGGGCGCCGCGGCTCCATCCACTCCACGCCGAATGTCGGCTCACTTCTTTTCCGGCATCGGCCTCCAGCGCACCACGCCCATGTGGTAGCGCTGGTGGGCCGGGATGCCACGGGTGTAGTAAGCCGTCACGAGCGTGCCGTCCGCCAATGCCACGGTGGAGGGATACCCGCCGTCGCGCCGCGGGTCGGCCAGCTCCGGATGATCGGTCGACATTTCAAAATCTACGAGCATGAGCGGAGCTGACCAGTTACGTCCCATCGCATCGCCTATCCGCACCGCCACGCCCCACAGACCCGGGTTTCTCACCCCATAACTCAATAGAATGCGCCCGTCCGGCAGTCGCGTGAGATCAGCGGGATGCTGGCCATTGAGCGTCAGCGGACCTTCTGGTTTCCAAGTGACGCCGCCATCCGTGGAACGGTACGCGTCCAGGCAGGAATTCTCTGCGCCACGCGATGCCGCCAACAGGTCGCCGTTCTCCAGCCGGATCCACGTGGTTTCGTTGTGCGCGTGATCCGTCGTCACCTGCCCGCGCCGCTGCCAGGTCTTGCCGTGGTCCGCAGAGGTGAAAAACCAGGCGTCGGAAAAATACAGCATGGCTCCGAGTTCGCCGCCGGGCAGTGACGAGATTCGGCCGTAAGGCACGAGGGCATTGCCCTTGGGTTCGAGCGGTTCCGTGAACGCCGCATAACGCGTCCAGCTGCGGCCGCCGTCCGCGGACACCGCCGGCACCGCCGGCAACGTGCGCGCATCCTTGAAAGCCCTGGTCTGACCCATCACGACCTCGTCCTCCAGCGTTCCTTTCCACGGCGGCAGGTAGGGCCGGGCCCAGCCGGAGAGCAGTGCGACATACGTGCCATCCTCCGCCACGCCCGCGGCCGCGTTCATCCGGTTGAACCCGGGATCATTCGGCACGGGCACGCCGGTCCGCTGCCAACTACGGCCTTGGTCCGCGCTGTTCCACACTTCCGCGGCCCCTTGGACAAAACCGTGGTTCGGGTACGGCCAAATCAACGCGGAGATCTCGCCATTCGGCAGCAGCGTGAGCCGCGGCCACGCGCAGGCGCCGTCCACGGCAATGTAGCGCTCGTACAACGGCAGTGGCGGCAGGGCGCTGGGCGCCGCAGCCACAGGACCAAACGGGGCGGCCAATCCGCCGGCGATCAGCAGGGTCAAAACGCGCAGGCAGGAATTCATGGGGCAGGTATGCCGGATGGTGCCCGGCTCCGGATTATTCAAGCCGGTTTTTCCCGCGCCGAAGGTTGCCAAAGCGGCAGCGGCAATTCTCATTCACCTTGCAGCCGCACCTCCCCGGCTGGACTGGGATTCGCTTTCGTTGTTACCCCATGACCTTGAAAAATCGCCCGGCTCTCATCATCGGCGGCGGCGCCGGCCTCGGTCGCGCCATCGCACTCGCCTACGCCAAGGAGGGAGCGAAGATCGCCGTCGCTGATCTCACCGCTACCACCGCGCAGGAAACCCTTTCACTCGCCGGCGTCACCGATGGTCTCGCCCTCGCGATGAACATTGCCAACCCCGCCGAGATTAAGGCCGGCATCAAGGCCGTCACCGACCAGTTCGGCTCGCTCGACATCATGGTCAACTGCGCCGCGATCTGCCTCGTGGACCCGCTCCTCGAGGTCACGCCCGAGCGCTTCGATCAGGTTTTCAATGTCAATGCCCGCGGCGCGTTCTTCTGCATGACCGCCGCCGCCGAGGTCATGCTCCCGAAGAAATTCGGCCGCATCATCACGATCTCCACGCCTGCCACCCGGCTCGCAGTCGCCAACTTCGCCACCTACGGCGCGAGCAAGGCCGCCGTGGACAGCTTTACGCGCTCCTGCGCGGTGGTGTGGGCCCCCCACGGCATCACGGTGAACTCCATCGTCCCCGGCCGCATGACCGGCGGCATGGTGGACGCCCTCGACCGTGACCTCGCCAAGCTCACCGGCCAGGACCTCGCCGCCCTCACCGCCTCGCGCACCACGAGCCTCCCCATGCAGCGCCGCGTCGATCCCGCCGAAGTCGCCAACGCCGCCGTCTGGCTCGCCAGCGACGGCGCCGCCTACGTCACCGCCGAGCGCTTCAATTTCACGGGCGGGATGGAGTTGGGTTAATTTTGCTATGCCCACAGCCCCAACCACCGACGCTACTTCCGACCTGCTTCCGCTCACGCGCGATCCTGCTGCGCTTCGCTCCCGCGCCAAAGCCATGCGCCGCCACGTGCTGCGCATGGCCGAGATCGTCGGCCAGGGTTACGTCGGCCAGGGCCTCGGCATCGCCGATGTGCTTGCCACGGTCTATTTCTCGGAGCTGCGGACGCGGCCCGCCGAACCCACCTGGCCCGACCGCGACCGCTTTGTGCTCTCAATCGGCCACTACGCGATCGGCCTCTACGCCGCGCTCGCCGAGGCCGGCATCATTCCTGTCGAGGAACTTTCCACTTATGGCGCTGACGGCTCGCGCCTCGAGATGTCCGCGCCCGAGACGACCACCGGTGTCGAGATGACCGGCGGCTCCCTCGGCCACGGTCTCACGCAGTCCGTCGGCATGGCGCTCGGCTTGCGGCTGCAGGGCCGCGACGCCCGCGTGATCAACCTGCTCTCCGATGGCGAATGCCAGGAAGGATCCACCTGGGAAGCGGCCCTCGCCGGGGCGCATCACCGCCTTGATCACCTCATCGCGATCATTGACTGCAACAACCAGCAGGCCGACGGCGCCCCGTCGAAGGTCATGGGGATCGAGCCGCTCCACGAAAAGTGGGCCGCGTTCGGCTGGCACACGCAACGCGTGAACGGCAACGACGTCGCGGCCCTGCTCGCCGCCTTCGCCCAGATCCGCGCCACGCCGGGCAAACCCCACGCCCTCGTGGTGGACACGCTCATGGGTCGCGGCGTGAAGGCGTTCGAGGAGCGCGAGAAAAACCATTTCATCCGCGTCGCCCCCGAAGAGTGGGTCCTCGCCAACCGCCAGCTGGAGGAGTCCGCATGAGCACCACTTCCTCCACCCCACCGAACTCCGATCTTCGACCCCCGAACCCCGCGGCATCTGCCGCCGTTTCTCCCCCCATCTCCCCTCTCCCGTCTCCCATCTCCGCGGCGCGTGCCGCCGCCCCGCCTTCCCCGATCTCCGATCTTCGAACTCCGATCTCCGCGGCGGTTACCGCCGCCTCTCCTCCCCCGATCTCCCCTCTCCCGTCTCCCATCTCCGCGGCGCGTGCCGCCGCCCCGCCTTCCCCGATCTCCGATCTTCGATCTTCAATCTCCGCGGCGGCCGTCGCCGCTCCGCGCGGTGTCACCGGCAATATCCTCACGTCCGACGCCGCCGGCGCCACGAAGACCGAGACCGCTCCTTTCGGCCACGCCCTCGTGCGCGCAGGCGAACGCGACCCTCGCATCGTCGGCCTGACCGCTGACCTCGGAAAATACACCGACATCCACGTCTTCGCGGACAAATTTCCCACGCGCTTCTTCCAGATGGGCATGGCCGAGCAGAGCCTCATCGGCGCCGCCTGCGGCCTCGCGCGCACCGGACTCGTCCCGTTCGCCACGACCTACTGCGTCTTCGCCACGCGCCGCGCCTACGACTTCATCGCCATCGGCGCCGCCCTCGGCCGCGCCAACGTGAAGATCATCGCCGGCCTCCCCGGCCTCTCCACCGGATATGGCGGCACCCACCAGGGCATCGAGGACCTCGCCCTCATGCGCAGCATTCCCGGCCTCTCCGTGATCGATCCCTGCGACGCCACCGAGACCGCGCAGGCCACTGCCGCCATCGCTGAGCACGACGGCCCGGTTTACATGCGCCTGCTCCGCGGCGTGGTTCCGGTCACGCTCGAGCCCGATTACAAATTTGAAATCGGCAAAGCCCGGCTCCTCTGCGATGGCGCCGACGTCGCCTTCGTCAGCACCGGGCTCATGACCACCCGCGCGCTCGAGGCCGCGCGCACTCTCGCCGCCACGGGCGTGAATGCCGCCGTGCTCCACGTCAGCACGATCAAGCCCTTCGACCGCGCCGCCGTCGCTTCCCTGCTCGCCCGCGTGCCGCGTATCGTTACCGCCGAGAACCACATGGTCACCGGCGGCCTCGCCAGCGCCGTCGCCGACCTCGCCGTGGACGAACGCCTCGCCATTCGGCTGAAGCGCGTGGGCATTCCCGATTGTTTCTGCGAAAGCGGCTCCCTGCCCTATCTCGCCGAGCGTTACGGCATGACCGCCGCCCATCTCGTCTCGGCCGCGCAGGAAATTCTTCGCTGAGTTGCCCGCCCCATGAAAATCATCCGCATCGAAACCTACACCGTCGGCGCGGGCTGGAAGAATTTCCTCTTCGTCCAGGTTCACACCGACACCGGCCTCATCGGTCTCGGCGAAGGCACCCTTAACGGTTTCATCAAGACGACCGAGGCCGCCGTCCGCGAACTGCAGCACCTCGTCATCGGTCAGGATCCCCAAAACATCCGCGCCCTTTCGAAGCGTCTGCTCGACAGCGTTTCGATCGACGGCGGGCACATCCATCGGACCGCCATCGCGACCCTCGAGGTCGCGTGCTGGGATATCCTCGGCCAGCACCTCGGCGTGCCGATCTGGCAGTTGCTGGGCGGCAAAGTCCGCGACTCCATCCTCGCCTACGCCAACGGCTGGTATCGCACCGAACGCACCCCGAAACACTTCGTCGCCGCGGCGGAAAAGGTCGTCGCGATGGGTTTTCACGCGCTGAAACTCGACCCGTTCGGCACCGCGCAGGGCTTTGTCCGCGAAGATGAACTGCAACTGGCCTACGACATCCTCGCCGCGATGCGCGAACGGTTTCCCCAACTCCTGATCCTGATTGATGTGCACGCGCGCTTCACCGAGGCCGATGCCATCCGCGCGGCCGGGAAACTCGCCCCCATTGGCATCTACTGGTGGGAGGAACCGACCACGCGCGAGCGCGAGGCACCCTCCAACGCCGTCGGCCATCGGTCACCCATCCGTGTCGCGACCGGCGAGATGTACGACACGCTCGGCCAGTTCTTCACCCTCGCGCACGGCGGCGGCGTGAACATTTTCCAACCGGAGCCGATGTCGCTCGGCGGCATCATGCCCACCCTCGCGGTCGCGCATCTCGCCGAGGCCCACGGCTCGTGGATCGCCCCGCACCAGAGCGGCGGCCCCGTCGCCACCGCCGTCTGCCTCCAGCTCGCCGCCTGTGTGCCGAATTTCCTGATCCAGGAAAACTTCGACATGTTCAACGACACCTGGACGCGTGACCTCGTCACCTGGGTACCGGCTCTCGATCCCGCCGACGGCCATTTTTCGCTCCCCACCGCGCCCGGCCTCGGCCTCAAGCTGAACCTCGACGTCGCGCGCGCCCATCCCTACGATCCGGAAGCCTACCTCAACGTCTTCGCCGAGGGCTGGGAAAAGCGCCTCGGCACCACGACCGCCCCGTCCTCTAAGCCGCCCCGCCGAAAAAAATAACTCAAACCGCGGTTGAGGCTTCCAGCCGCAAGTTTCTGCCCGATCCGTCTGCGGCTGGAAGCCGCAGCCACTTTCCGCCCCAGCTCCCGCCCCATGAACCTCACGCGCATCGAGACAATCCGCTCGCCGGACTTCCCCAACCTGCTGTGGGTGCAGCTCCACACCGACGACGGGCTCGTGGGCCTCGGTGAGACGTTCTACATTCCCGCCGCCGTCGAGGCCGTCATCCACGATTTCGCCGCGCCGCTTTTGCTCGGGCAGTCGGCGTTCGACCGCGAGCGGCACTGGCAGGCGCTGTTTTCGTACGCGAATTTCTTCGGCCACGCCGGCGCCGAGATGCGCGCCATATCCGCGCTCGATCTCGCGCTGTGGGACCTCCTCGGCCAACACACCGGCCAGCCCGTGCTCAACCTCCTCGGCGGCCAGACGCGTGACGCGATCCGCGTGTACAACACCTGCGTGGATACGCCGCTCTACGCCGACCAGACGGGTTTCCTAAAACACCCCGGCGAGCTCGCCCGCTCGCTCCTTGCCCAGGGCATCACCGCGATGAAGGTTTGGCCGTGGGACCGCTTTGCCCCGCAAATGCAGGTCTCCGCCGTCACCGGCCCCGCCGGCTGGTCCGCGGTCGGCCCCGTCGGCCACGATCTCCTGCCCGAGCAGCTCGCCCAAGGCCTGTGGACCGTGCAGGAAATCCGCAAGGCCGTCGGCGACAAGATGCAGATCGCGCTCGAGGGTCACTCGCGCTGGGACGTGAACTGCGCCCTCCGCATCGCCCGGGCGCTCGAGCCCTACGACGTGATGTGGATGGAGGATTTCATCCAGCCCGACAGCGCCCCCGACCTGGCGCGACTCGTGAAGGAAACCCGCGTACCGCAGTCCGTGAGTGAGCGGCTTTTCACGCGCCATGCCTACCGCCGCATCCTCGACGCCGGCGCCGCCCACGTCGTGATGACCGACGTCATCTGGACCGGCGGATTGAGCGAGGCATTGAAAATCGCAACGCTCGCCGACACGCACCACCTCCCCATCGCGCCGCACGACTGCACCGGCCCGGTCAATCTCTTTGCCTGCCTCCACCTCTGCGCCGCCGTGCCCAACACCATGATCATGGAAACCGTCCGCGGCTTCTGTGAAGGCTACTACCGCGAGGTCGCCACCCCCGATGTGCCCGTGAAAAATGGTTTCGCGCAACTTGACCAGTTCGGCCCCGGCCTCGGGGTGAAACTCCGCGACGAATTCCTCGACCGGTCCAACCTGATCCGCCGTTTCTCGTCCCACGCATGAACTCCACTCCGCTCGCCGCCCAGATCGCCGCCGCCCGCCCCGCCGCCGGCTCGCTCGCCGCGTGGTGGCTCGGCGGCTCCGGTTTCATCTTCAAGACCCCCGCCGGACGCCAGGTGTGGATCGACCCGTATCTCTCCGACGTCGTGAAAACGATGTTCGGCATTGGCCGCGCGTTTCCGCCGCCGATCACCGCCGCCGAGGCCGAGCCCGATTTTGTCATCAGCACGCACTGGCACGAGGATCACCTCGATCCCGGCTGCATCCCTGAACTCGCCCGCCGCCGGCCCAACGCGAAATTTATCATGTCCCCCGGCGCGATGGCGCACGCGTTCTCGTGGGGTCTGCCAACCACCCAGGTCATGGCGCTCGCGCCCGGCCAGAACCTGGATCTCGGCGACGTGAAACTCACCGCCGTTGTCGCCCGCCACGAGGCCGGGGTGCCCGGTTGGGAAGTGCCGGATGCCTTCGGCGTGGTCATGGATTTCGGCGGGCTGCGGGTGTTTCACAGCGGCGACACCGACTACGACGCGCGCATCCACCGCGCCGTCGCCGCCACGCCCCTCGCGCTGGCCACGCTCTGCATCAACGGTTCCGTCGGCAACATGAACGCCCACGAGGCCGCGTTGATGGCGTGGCATCTCAACGCCAGGACCCTCATCCCGCACCACCATCTCCTCTGGTCGCGGCCGCCCGAAAAAATCCCCGCCTACGAGACGCTCGACCCGAATCTCTTCGCCACCACCTACGCCAGACTCGGCGGCGCGGCGACGGTGATCCTCCCCACCGTAGGCGGCGGCTACACGATCACCGCCAACGGCGCCGTGCCCAACTGACATGCTTTCCTCAAAAGACGCCAAAGGTGGACCGTGCGCTCCGCGCGCGGTAATGCGGCGCGCGGAGCGCACCGCCCACCCTTGCCTCGTCACCTTTTTGCCCATTTCCCCCTAATCCACTCATGCAAGGCATCGCCAACACCGGAGTTTTCATCACGGGCGGCTGCGGCGACATCGGCCAAGCCGTGGCCCAGCGTTTTCTCGCCGCCGGCGCGCGGGTCGTACTCGCTGATCTGCTTCCGGTTGCCGCCGGTCGCGCCGCGGCCAAGGCCCTGCATCCGACCCACGCCGCCTACGTCCGCTGCGATGTCATCCGCGCCGCATCGGTGGATCGTGCGCTCGCCGCCGCGAAAAAATTCCTCGGCCGCCTCGATACAGCCATCTGCAACGCCGGCATGGTCGTCAACCAGCCGTTCGTGGACGTCACCGAGGCCGCCTGGTCACGCACCCTCGCCGTCAATCTCACCGGCAGTTTCCTCACCGCGCAGCGCGCCGCGCGGCTGATGCTGAAGAATCCCCGGAAAGGCACGGCCCGCCGCGGCACGATCCTGTTCACGGGTTCCTGGGTGCAGGACACACCCTGGCCGCAGGGCGCGAGTTACTGCACCAGCAAGGGCGGCCAGCAGATGCTCGCCAAGATCATCGCGCAGGAACTCGCCCCCCACGGCATCACCGCCGCGCTCGTCGCCCCCGGCATGGTTTACGCCGGGCTCACCAAGAAGATCTACGACCGCGACAAAAGCTTCGCCCGCAAGGTGGACAAGGTCGTCCCCCTTCTCCGCATGAGTACGGCCGCGGAGGTTGCGGGCAGTTTCCTTTTCCTCGCCAGCGATGACGGCGCGTACATCACCGGCACCACCATCCTCGTGGACGGTGGCGCCACGCTCGGACGCCGCGGGTGATCGCCGGGTGCCCGCCAGCCCAAAAACCGGTGCGCCCGGTCGGCTGGCCTTCTACGTAAAGATTGATTCCCCGATACTTGCTCCATGAGCCCGGATTCCCTCTCCGTGACTGATATTAACTCGTTTAAAATCAACAACTAATCCGAATGAGTAGATTCCGCCGTAGATACTGGGCCGAAACCCCTACAAAAATACGCAAAAGTCCCTGTAGCTAACCAATTTAATCGAATCTTCGGCAATATCTCTGCTAAATTTTTCCAATGGCGAACCCAGACCAAAAATCCCCTGCGACTTCCGATTCCTCCTCCGCCGCGCCCGCCCGCTGGATTCTGCTCGTGGACGATGAACCCGCGATGCGCCAGCTGATTGAAACCGTGCTGGAGACCCAAAACTGGCAGGTGAAAGTCGCCGAGGGGGCCGCTTCCGCGATGGCGACAATCAGCGCCGCAGCCACCCCGCCCACCTTGATGATTTGCGATGTGCTCATGCCCGGCATTGACGGCTTGGAACTCACTCGCCGGATGCTCGCCAAGATCCCCAAGCTCAAGGTCATCCTGATCAGCGGCCACCTGATGGATCTCTCCTGGTGGCCCACGGATCTGCGCGAAATCTGTTTCCTCACCAAACCGTTCTCGAATGACCAGCTGATCCAGGCGGTCAAGGACGCGACCGACGCCAGCACCGCCTAAGTGGGGAATTTCTGCCGGGCATGGACACCAATCTCACACTTTCTGCGCAAATCCTGACGCTGGCGCCGAACCTTCAGCACAGCGAGACCATCAACGGTCTGCTGGTGGTCAAAAACGTCTCGGCCAAGACCTATCTCAAGATCACCACGGCCCAGTGGCGGATCTTGCGGCTGTTCGGCGAGTCCCGCTCCGTGCCCGCCGTGCTCGCCCAAGCGCTCGACGAGCGCCTCTGCCTGCCACTCAACGAATTTTTTGAGCTGATCCTCAAGGCCGTCCGCGCTAACATCCTCCTCGAGCCCGGCATCGAGCCCGACGTGATTCAGGCGTTTAACTGGCGCATCTGCGTCCGGCCCAAAGCCGTGGCCAAGCTCCTCGCCGTCATCTTCCTAGCCGGCATCGCCCTCATGCTCGTTTATCGCCCGGGCCTGCCCGCGTGCCTCGAGGACGTCGGCGCCGGCCTGCTCGTCCTGAGCGTCGCCCTGACCTTTAGCACTTTTCTCACCGGCAGCATGGTCCGCGGAGCCGGCGGCGAGGTCTACCGGCCCCGCTGGCAATGGCTGCGCCTGCCGCCCTACTTCGAGTTGGACACCAACGACGCCGTCATGCTGTCCACGCTCGACCAACAGGCGGTCGCCATGGCGCGCCCGGCCGTGATCTCCGCCGCGGCCGGCCTCACCGCCTGGCTCCGGCCCGAGTGGAGCTGCTTTTCCCTTATCGCCCTCGCCATGGTTCTCCGCCCCATCCTCGGCGGCCGCTTCGCCGCCCTCGTCCGCCTAGGCCGCAAGGGCAGCCTGAGCGATTCCGATCACGCGTATATTTTCCCGCCCAACAACCGCCCGCACACCCGCTGGCGCCTGCTCCGCCGCTCGCTGCGCCACCAGGACACTTGGTCGCTCATCTCTTATGGGATCCTCTGGACCCTCGCCGTCATTTACATGGGCGCGCGCGTCACCAATACGCCGCCCTGGCCGCTCGCCACGCTCGAGGATAACAGTGTCCGCCTTGCCCTCGGCATCTTCGTCTCCCTGCTCGCGCTGGGCATCGGTTATGGGCTCTGGGAATTCTTCCACTTCGCCCGCGAGCGCGCCCGCGCCCGCCGCCACACCTACCGGCTGTGGAAAACCCGCTGGTTCACCGCCAAGAAACTCGTCCTTCTCGAGGGTAACCGCCTCAAGGCCGTCACCGAGTCCCCGCTTTTCCGCACCCTGCAGCCGCCGGAGCGCCAACAGCTCGCCCGGCTGATGCACACGTCCCGCCATGGTCCTTGGTCTGCCCTGCCCACCCACGGCCCCGTGCCCACGCAGGTTTCCCTCATCGTCAGCGGCACCGTCGGTCTCTATCGCAAGCTGCCGTCGGGCCGCTCGAGCCGCGTCCAGGTCCTCAGCGAGGGCGATGTCATCGGCCTGCACGATCTCGCCGATCCCAAACAACCCGGCTACGTCGTGCGCTCGCTCACGCCGGTCACCCTGCTGACGCTCGACCGCACCGCCGTCGAGGCGATCGCCATCCCGCGCATCCCGCGCACCACGCTCACCGACACCATCCTCAAGCTGCCTTTCCTCCGCCGCATCTCGCTCTGCCAAAACTGGCATTTCCAGGCGATCGAGCGCTTCGCGCACCTGTCGAGCATCACCGACTACACCTCCGGCGGGGTTATTTTCCCCGAGAACGAGTTCAACGAGAACTTCTTCATCATCTTCGAGCATGACGCCGTTGTGACCCGCAATGGCCGCCGCCTGGCGGTGATCCACGCCGGCGATTTCTTCGGCGAGATCGGACTGCTGCAGAACAGCGCTTCCAACGCCCAGGTCAGCGCCAAGCAGGATATGCGCTGCCTCAGCATCTCCCGCGTCGAGTTCCTCCGCTTCGTCACGCATAACCACACCGTGGCCCTCGAACTGGAGCGCGTGAGCTCGAAACGTCTCGGCCGCCCGATTTTTCCCCTGAGAAAGGGCAACTTCCGCTCGACGTGAGCGCCCGAGGTGGAACGCGTTGTCCCCAACGCGTTGGTTTGAATTGGAGCCGCGGCGCCCCCGCCGCGGATGCGCTCAAGACAACGCGCAGGCGCGAGCCCAAAATACCAGCGCGTTAGGGACAACGCGCTCCATTTCCGGCCGAACCCCCTACCCGCAGACCTCGCGGTGCACCGCCACCACCGCCTCCGCGATATAATCAGCATCCGCCGTCGTGTAGAGCCACCCCAGCGGCAGCGCGATGAACCGCTTCGTCAAATCCTCCGTCTTGGGGAAATCCTCCGCCCGGTAGCCCGGCGCCGGCCAGGGCTTCAGGTCGCGGAACGGCGACGCCGCCGGCGCATACGCAAGGCCCGTCTTCACATAATCGCGGCCATATTGCGGATACGTCCCCGTGCGCTGCCCGCAGTTGACGTTCAGCGCATCGAGTTTCTCCCGGAAGGGCGTCACCCGCTCCGCGCGGTCGAGGAAGAAATACGGCTCGAAACCAAAACCGCCCGCCGGGTCCGGCTCGCGCCGCAACGTCAGCCCTTTCAAGCCCGCGAGCCGCGGTTGGATGCGCGCCTGCAGCGCGCGGCAGTGCTCGCGCATCTTGTCCACCTTGCGCAGCTGGGCCAGGGCCACGGCCGCCGTCAGCTCGGACATCCGGAACTGCCCGCCCGCAAACGCCGGCTCCTTACCCGGCACCAGCGCGGCGTGATACGGCCGGTAGTTGCCGAGGTCGTGAAACCGCACCGCGCGTTCGTAGAGCCGCTGGTCCCGCGTCGCCACCATCCCGCCTTCGCCGGAGGTCGCGACCTTGTTGTTCTGGAAACTGTAGGTGGCGATGTCGCCCCATGTCCCGACCTGCCGGCCACGGTAACGCGTCCCGAGCGATTGCGCGCAGTCCTCGATCACATAAAGCCCGCGCCGGTGCGCCGCGAGGAGGATGGGTTCCATTTCCGCCGCCACCCCTTGGTAATGCACCACGATCACCGCCCGCGTACGCGGCGTGGTCAGCCGCGCGATTTCCGCGGGATCGAGATTCAGCGTGGCATCAATCTCCGCGAGCACCGGACGCGCGCCGACGCGCACGATCGCCGTGAAGCACGAGATCCAGCTCCACGCGTTAACGATCACTTCGTCACCCGGCCCGATCGCCGCCGCCGCCAGCGCAACCTCGAGCGCTGCCGAACCACTCGTCACCGCCAGCGCGCAAGTCGTGCCCAGATACTCGCAAAATTCCTTCTCCAATTGCGCGGCCATCGGCGGCGGCTTGGCCGCATCATTGCCGTAATAGCGGAACAGCTCCTTGCGGCGCAGCACATCAAGAACGAGCCCCTCTTCCTCCAGACCGATGGCTTGGTAGCCAAGGCCGGAGACGGGGCGGGGGCGGAGGGCGGGGGCGGACATGGCCCACAGTCATTTTCGCGCGCGCCGCGAATGACAAATCTGAATTTCGATGAGGATAGCCACCAAGTGGCACGAGAAGCACAAAAATTATGCCTGCCATCACGGCTCTAAATTGAAACACGCGCCACCCGCCTTCATTTTTTGTGCATTATTGTGCCTCTTTGTGGCCAACGTGCCTTGGAAGGCCGCTGGCCAACCCTAGGTTGAATAAACACAAAAACCGCGTTGCTGCGCCCCGGGCGTAAAGCTTGGTTGCAGGGGTGCAACCGGCCGAGCCCGTCCCCCGTGATCTCGGCATCCCCGTTAAAGGCGTCAGCTGGGTCCGCTTGCATCCCGGCCAGACCGCCGACGGCCAGGCCTCCCTTCTCGCCTCGATGAGCCAGAACAACGGCGGTTTGTTTGTCATCGAGATCGACCTCGAGACCGGCCACTGCCGCCAGTTCGCCGTCTCGAACCGCGCCGACTCCACCTTCACTCCCTCCGCCTACCGCTCGCTGCGCACCGGCATCCTCTACATTGGCTCCGCCTGGGATGCCCATCTGCACCGCTTCGACGCCAATCACCCCGAACGCGGCATCGAGGATCTGGGCCGGATCGATCCGGGCGATGTGATTTTCCCGACGGGCATCTGCGAGTCGGCCGACGGTGCCATCTGGATCGGCAGCTGCAATCACGCGCGCCTCGTGAAGTTCGATCCCGCCACCGGCCAGTTCACGCAATTCGGGGCGATGGATGACGTGGACAACTACCTCTACCCGCTCGCGGGTGACGAGGGCACGCTCGCGGCGCTCGTGCGGGTCGTGCGCCCGCATGTGATCGTCATCGACCCCGCGAACGGTGAGCACCACGAAGTCGGCCCGGCCCTCACCGACACCACGGACAAGACGAAGCACTTGAAGCTGGTGAAGGGCGTGGACCGCCGGTTGTACATCGATTCGTACGCGGGGAAATTCCGGATCGACGGCATGAACTGCTCGCCCGTGGACGAGATCCCCGCGCTGCTCGCCGGCATTCCCATCCACGGCACGCAGCGCTACCAAACCCCGCTCGCAATGCCCGGCGGCTGGATCGTGCACTTCACCGATGACAACGATGTCGGCGGCGGCACGCCGCGCCACGTGCTCGTGGCCAACATCAATCCCCTCATCCCCTCGCGCATCCTGGTGCTCGACTGGGTTGGCGGCGGCTCAAACCTGCACGTGTTCGACGTCGGCCCCGGCGGCGACCTTTACGGCTCGAGTTATATGCCGAATCTCCTGTGGCGAGCGAAGCTCGCCACGGGAGATTCGCCCGCCAAAGGCTCGGCGACGGCGGGCCTACGCCCCGCCAATCCCCAAAATTCCATCCAATCCCAAGAACCCCTCGAGCTCGAGGACCTCGGCAAACACAGCTTCGCGATGGGCGATTCCTACTCCATCGCGACCATCGGCAACCAAGTCTATCTCGGCTCCTATCCCGAGGCGCGGCTGTCGGTGTACGATCCAGCGAAGCCCCGCCGCTTCGGCGTCGGCCCCAACGACAACCCGCGCGACCTCGGCCGCCCCGACAAGGTCAGCTACCGGCCAAACGCGCTCATCGCCACGCCAGAGGGGAAGCTCTGGATGGGCTCCGTCCCCGACTACGGCCTCGTGGGTGGCACCCTCGCAAGCTACGACCCGGCAACCGGCGCCTGGAAATCTCACCGCGCCATCGTGCCAGACACGTCGCCCGCCTCGCTGCTCTATTTGCCAGGATTGAAACAGATCCTCGTCGGCCTGAGTGCCGAGGCCGGCACCGGCGTGAACACGATCAAGCGCCAGGGCGGCCTGTTCGCACTCTGGGATCCGGTTAAGGACGAACTCGTCTGGTCCGGCGATCTCGGGATCGAGGATCTCGCCGACATCACCTCGCTTGCTCCCACGGCCAACGGTCTCGTTTACGCCCTCATCGGCCGCGGCGACCACGTCCTCGCGCAGGGTGCGCCCGAGATCACCCCGCGCCTCGCGCTCATCGATCCCGTAAAACGCCAGCTCGTCAGCTCGGCGTGGCTGCCGACGGATTTCGGCCCGCTGGCGTGGACCGGCCTGCATTCCCTCCGCATCGGACCTGGCGGCGTGGTGTACGGCGCGACCGGCCACTGCATTTTCCGAGTCAAACCCGGCACCTGCGAGGTCGAGCGTATCTGGCAGAAATTCTATCAAGCCAATCGCACCAGCGTCGTCTGGATCAATTCCGCCGACCCCAACGTCATCGACGTCGTGGGTCCGATCGTCGGCCACCAGTTCTACTTCGCCACCGGCTGGCGCCTCCGCGCACTCACCCTGCCATGAACCTCGTTCGTCATTCTGCGCGTGGCAAAGAATCCACTTGGACCTGGCCAACCGCATCGCACGGGATGTCATGCCCGCCCTGCCGGGCCCGACTTTGCTGCGCTCAGAATGACAGAATGAAATCGTTCCTCCGCCATGCCTGCTGAACCTCTCGCGCGTGACCTCGGCACCCCCATCAAGGGCGTAAGCTGGGCCCGACTTCACCCCGGCCAAACCGCCGACGGCCGTGCCTCACTCCTGGCCTCGATGAGCCAGAACAATGGCGGCTTCTTCGTCATCGATATCAACGTGGAGACCGGTCACTGCCGACAGTTCGCCGTGCATGACCCGGCAAACTCCACCTTCTCCGCCGCCTGCTACCGTTCGCTCCTCACCGGCATCCTCTACATCGCATCGGGCTGGGACGCCCATTTCCACCGCTTCGACGCCAACCACCCCGAGCGCGGGATCGAGGATCTCGGCAAATTCGATCCCGATGCCACCGCCCCACTTGGACTCGGCGAGAGCCCCGACGGCAGTATCTGGATCGGCACTTATCCCGGTGCCCGCGTGACGAAATTCAATCCCGCCACCGGCCAGTTCACAAATTTCGGCCGCATGGATGAGTCCGACAACTACATCTATCCGCTCGGCGGCGATGATGGTTCGGTCGCCGCCGTCGTGAAGTTCATCCGCCCGCACCTCGTCGTCATTGATCCCCAGACAGGGGAGCATCGCGAAGCCGGCCCCTGCGTGACAGATACCACGGACAAGTCCCAGTTCGTCAAATTCTACAAGGCTACCGACCGCCGCCTCTACCTCGACACCCACGCCGGAAAATTCCGGATCGACGGCATGAACCTCTCGCCGGTGGACACGCTGCCCGACCCGCTCCCCGGCATCCACGCCACTTACAAGCACGCCTACCAGGCACCCGCCGGGATGCCCGGCGGCTGGACCGCGCATTTTCTCGACGACAACCTCAACGGCACCGGCACCCCGCGAAACATCCTGCTCGCGAACGCCAACCCGCTCATCCCCTCGCGCCGCCTCCACCTCGACTGGATCGGCGGCGGCTCCAACATCCACATCATCCACCCCGGCCCCGACGGCCACCTTTACGGGACGAGTTATATGCCAAATCTGCTGTGGCGAGCGTCGCTCGCCACAGCAGATTTGCCCGCCGTAGGCTTGGCGAAGGAGGGCCTACGCTCCGCCCAATCCCCTGATCCCGTTCTATCCTCCACCCCATCCTTAGATCCCACCCTCCCCGACCTCACCGACCTCGGCGTCCACACCTTCGCCATGGGCGAGGCCTACTCGATGGCCGTCCTCGACGGGAAAATCTACCTCGGTTCCTACCCCGAGGCCCGCCTTTCCGTCTACGATCCGGCCCAGCCCCTTCGTTTTGGCACCGGCCCGACCGACAACCCCCGCGACCTCGGCCGCCTCGATGCCATCGGCTTCCGCCCGAACGCGCTCATCGTTACCCCGGCCGCGCCCTCCGACTTGTCCGCCAAAGCTTCAGCGACGGCGGAAACTTCAGCGAAGGAGGGACAAAAACTCTGGATGGGCTCCAGCCCCGACTATGGTCTGCGGGGCGGCACGCTGGCGTGGTACAATCCGAAAACCGGCGCGAAAAAATCCCATCGCGCCATTGTGCCGGACACCACGCCCGCCGCGCTGCTCTATCTGCCCGAGCTGAAACAAATCCTCGTCGGCCTCAGCATCGAGGCCGGCACCGGCGTGCCGATCGAGCGCCTCGACGGCGCCTTCGCCCTCTGGGATCCCGCGAAAGACGAACTCGTCTGGTCCGGCGATCTCGGGCTCACCGATCTCGCCGATGTCACCTCGCTCATTTCGGCGGGCAATGGTCTCGTCTATGCTCTCATCGGCCGTGGCGACCATATTCTCACGGCCGGTCCGCCCGAGGTCCGACCGCGCCTCGCGCTGATCGATCCGGTCAAACGCGTCGTCGTCGCTTCCGCGTATCTCCCCGAGGATTTCGGCCCGCTCTCCTGGCACGGCCTTCACTCGCTCCGGGTCGGCCCCGGTGGCGCGATTTATGGCGCGACCGGCTACTGCATTTTCCGCATTGCGCCCGGCACTTGCGAGGTCACGCGCATCTGGCAGAAGGTTTACCAAAAGAAACGCGCCACCCTCGTCTGGATCAATTCCGCGCATCCCGACGTCATCGATGTCGTCGGCCCCATCGTCGGACGTGAATTTTACTTTGCTACGGGCTGGCGTCTGCGTGTCCTCACTCTGCCAGCATGAAATTTTTCCCTCTCCCCCTCCTCCTTCTCCTTCTCCTTCTCCTTCTGTCCCTCGCTACCGCCATGACCGCTGCCCCTGCCACACCCGCCGGAAAAATCATCGTGCGCGACCTCGGCGTGCCGATCAAAGCCGTGAACTGGGTGCGCCTGCACCCGGGGCGCGGCCCCGACGGCCAGGCGTCCCTGCTCGCCTCCATGGGCCAGAACAACGGCGGGCTCTTCGTGCTCGAAATCGACCTGGCTACGGGCAAATGCCGTCAGTTCAACGCCGTCAACCCCAAGGCCCAATATCCCACCGCCGCCTTCCGCAGTCCGCGCACCGGCGTGCTGTATGTCGGCGACCATACCGCGGGCCATTTGCACCGCTACGATCCCGCGCATCCCGGGAAAGGGCTCGAGGATCTCGGCGACATTGACGGCGAGCACGCGACGTTCCCCACCGGTATCAGTGAGGCGCCCGATGGCAGCATCTGGATCGGCGCGTATCCCGATTGCTCGCTCACCCGCTTCGATCCTGCCACCGGCAAGTTCACGCGCTTCGGCATGATGGATGACACCGACAAGTATCTCTATCCGCTCTGCGGCAGTGATGGCACCATCGCCGCCCTCACCAAGGTGGTGAGGCCGCATCTCGTGGTATTCGATCCGAAGACCGGCACGCATAAGACGGTCGGCCCCGTCACGACCGCCGACGACAAGACCCAGCACCTGCAGTTATTCAAGGGCCTCGATGGCCTGCTTTACCTCGATGCCTACACCGGGAAATTCCGCGTGAGCGGGATGGAACTTGTGCCCGTGGACTTCCTGCCCGCGCAAATGCCGGGCATCCACGCCACCTACAAGCATGGCTATCAGGAGTCACTGCCGATGCCCGGCGGGCTCACCGCCACGTGGGGGGACGGGGACGAGGGCGCCGGCCTGTTCAAGAAAATCCTCCTCACGAGCACCAACCCCAAGGTTGCGACCCGCCAGCTCGAGCTCGACTGGCAGGGCAGCGGTTCGAATCTCTTTATCATTCATCTCGGTGCCGACGGCCTGCTCTACGGCTCGAGTTTTCTCCCCGAGCACCTCTTTCGCTGCGCGCCCGACGGCAGCAGCATGATCAACCTCGGCCGCTGCAGCGAATCGTTGGGCGAGGCCTACACCATCGGCAATTTCAGCGACGGCACCATGGCCCTCGCGTCCTATCCCCACTCGCGCATTTCGCTCTACAACCCCAAGCGTCCCTACCGGTACGGCACCGACTCCGACGCCAATCCGCAGGACATCGGCCGGCTCGATGAGATCGGGCTGCGTCCGATTGCGATGGCCGTCGTACCCGCGTTGAAAAAGCCCGACGGCACTACCGTGCACGAGCGCCTGTGGATCGGTTCCCTGCCTGACTACGGCACGTGGGGCGGCACGCTTGCCTGGCTGGAACCGCTCTCCCGAGCTTCCGGGAGCCACCGCCATCTGGTGCAGGATTGCGCGCCGTTCTCCATGCTCTGGCTGCCGGATGCGAAACAGTTGCTCGTCGGCATGAGCACGGAGGGCGGCACCGGCACGAAGATCAAGGCCAAGCATGGCGCCTTGGTCCTTTGGGATCCGATCAACGACGCGCCGCTCTATGCCGGTGATTTCGGCGTCAAGGACCTCCCCAGCGTGCTGGCGCTCACACCGGCCGGCGGCGGCCTCGTGTACGCCCTGCTCGGGCACACCCGTTTCGCGGCGAAGACCATGCAGGCGGAAAGTGTTCGTCCCCGCATTGCCCTGCTCGATCCGGCCACGCGCCGCGTGATCTCCGAGTCCAGCCTGCCCGAGGACTACGGCGTGATGCCCGACCAAGCGCAGTTCTGTCTCTTCCAAGGACCGGATGGCGTGTACGGCATGACGGAGCACGTGCTCTACCGCGTGAAACCCGGCACCTGCGAAACCGAGCTCGTCTGGCGCGCGCCCGCGGGCGACAGCCTCGAGACCCCCGGCCCTTGGATCGGCAAGATCTTCTACTTCGCCACCGGCTGGCGCCTGCGGACGCTGACGCTGCCATGATTAAATGTTTAACCACGAAACACACCATAGAAACGAAAACTAAACCTGTCGGAAGTTTGCCCGCGAATTGCGCCAATAGACGCCAATAGATCAGACCCGAATTCGCGTCTATTCGCGCAATTCGCGGGCAACGATCGGGGTTCGAATTTCGTGTGCTTCGTGTCTTTCGTGGTAAAAACCTTGTAAGCTCTTCCTCAGCCCGATCATGACCGAACAGGTCAAAATCAACTGGTACCGCTTCGAGGTAGACAAGGCCGTCATGAGCGAGCTCATGCGCCAGAGTGACGCCCGCGCCTTCGCCTCAGCTTGACTGTCGCCGCTTGGCCGCGATGGCCCGCAGTTCCTTCGCAGTGAGCAGATCTTTCTCGCGCCCCAGTGCTTCCTTGGCGGCGATGAGGTCAGCCAGTGACATCAACCGGCACTTCCGCCCAAACAGTTCCACCTCAATTGCATTCTCGACGAGCCGCGGGTAGTCACCGATGCCCAGCACACTGCCCAGCACATCGACGACACCACCATCCGTCTCCAAGTAGAGATTCATGACCGCTTGGCCTTCGACCGGATCTTCCAAAAAAGATAATTTTCCGGGAGTCATGCGGTGCACGGGATGCATATCCCCCAATGCCGCTCGCAACCGCCCGATGTTTTCGGGCGAGAGGACGGCGCAAATATCCAGGTCGTTGGTCACGTAGGCCGACCCGTGCAGGACAGCGGCATAACCTCCCACCACGACAAACTCGAAACCGGCGTCAGCGAGCCTTCGCAGAATGAGATGAAGAGAAATCATAGGCGGCACCGGCCTCTCTCAATGCCAACACCAGCTCCAAAGCCGAGTCATGCCGCAGGGCACGTTGTTCATAAGTCAGCGCCAGGTTTGAATCGATGAGGTCAAGGTCAATACCCGCACGGCGGGCTTCCTCAAGCGCTGGGTCGGGCGGATTCATGGTGCAACTATTGGCAGGGCTCCGCTACTCGCAAAGCCTTTCGTGCAGAAGGTGGAGCGGCTTCCGTGTTCTCCGAAGCCTTGGCGAAGGAGGCTTCGCAAGACGTTCCCCGAAGGGCCGGCATCAAACAGCGCGTTTGAGACAACGCGCTCCACCCGTACCTGACCGACCGCCCCGTGAGCACCCGCGATTGCCGAGCCAGAGCGCTGGAGCGAAGGCTGGCAATCCGCTTGCCACGCCATGCGCTTGGCGAAAGCAGAGGGTCAATTCCGCCTTCCGGCCTCCTAGCTTTCACTCTTCACCTTTCACCACTCACTCTTCAGCCGCTGCTGCGCGGCAGCGATCTCACCATCCGCGTGAAATCATCCGCGCCGAACACGAACCCGAAGTTGAGCGCCACCCGCCACAGCGCCTGCGCCTTCTCCCGCTCGGTCCGCGCTGTCTCGGCATTTTCCACCGCGGTCACGGCCTCCCGAATCGTCGAGCACATCACGCCGTAACGGCCCAGGTCCACCATGCCACCCGGTGACATCAACAGGCACCAGTTGATCGCAAAGCCCATGTAAACGAGATGGTTGATCCCATGGGCATGGCACAGCGCCGCCAGCTGGTGGCCATCCTCGGCAATCGGCTCGTCGTCCACGGGCCGCGCCTCGGGCGCAAAATCCAGCTTCTTGAATCCCTCATCCACATCGGGCCAGTTGCGCTTGCCGACAAACACGTTGTCCCGGCGAAACTGCTCCTGCGCCTCAAACGCCGGATCCTTCGGCACACGCGGCCACGCCGGCGATGCTCCCGCGAGCTTCAGCGTGTTTTTGTAGCCCGCCAGGTGCGTGTAATAATCGCGGCCGCCCACCACGTGAAACAGCTTGAGCGGCGAAGCGCGCACCGCCGTCAGCAGCGGCGGGAAAACCTCGGCCAAGATCTTCAGCGCGCGCGGATGATACTCCACGCTGCGCCGCCAACCCGGCCATTGGTCAATCGTGCCGCATTCCCATGCATGCATCACCACGACCGCCGTGTGCTCCGGCGACAGCTCGATATCGGCGGTCTTCCAACCGGCATACCCCTCTGCCGGCACGTCCCGCGTGTAATCGGCGTCAAACTGTTGGTAATACGAGGCGGGGAGTTTGACCGGTTTCATTTCAGGGAGTGCGAGAGGTTGGCCGACCTTGGGCGAATTCCGCCGCAGGGCAAACAACATACTGCGAACCTCGGATTTACCACGGATTTCACATGCAGACACCGGTCGCTCCCAACGCCGCCTTGAGATTGATCCGTGTCAGGCGGTGTAATCCGTGGTCATCCGAGATTGGGCATAGCTAAGGCGGGTCAATGACCCGCCCTACACTCAACCAACCGGCGCACGCTTCGTCACCCGCCGCAACCACAGGCCCAGCGCCAGCAGCAACACCCCGGCCACGACATTGATCGACGCCGGCGCCGTCGGCACCGCGGGAATGAACCAGCAGGCCAGCAGCACCACGCCGAGCAGGATGCTCACCGAGCCGATCACGCCATAAACCTGCAGGCTGCCGATCGCCGACGCTTCATCCACGATCACCGGAATCTTCAAATCGGCGTCGGGTTGCTACGTCGTGGAGGGCGAAAAGCGCTTCGTGAGAAACTCCAGGGGTGAGTTGAGCCTCGCCCGCCGCCAGCGCCGCGCGAAATAAAAGTAACCCACCAGGTAGGCCCAAAAAGCCGAGGTGAAGATGAGTATCGCGCCGACGCCATTCTTGTAGGTGAACCCCGCCGGGCTCAGGCGAACTACGAACTACGGACTGCGAGCTCCGACGACGACCACCGGCGCGCCGCTGCCGGGCGACTCCGCGATGCGGACATCCACGTTTCGTCCGTCATGCGTGCCCTGCACGCGCCAGCTGCCGATCTGCCGGCTGATTCGCAGATTACCATGGGGCTTTCCGGCCGGGCGCGCGGTGCAGACCGTCACGATCTCGTGCTCGATCGCTTCGGGGGACACCGCTTCGGCGAACTGATACATCCCGGTCTGCTCCTCGAGGGCCAGGCGCCCGGCCCGCAACACCGCGCCACCGTTGCTCGCCATGCGGGCGTGCAGCGACGCGTGCGGCCGGGTGATCGTGAATTCGTCGCCGATCACCGTGAGCTTCGCCGCAAGGTCCTCATTGAATATCTGGAAGCGCACCTGCACGGACACCGGCGTCTCCTTCACGGCGACGCGGTCGAGGAAAATGACGATGTCCGGCTTGAGAAACACCAGGGTACGGAGCACCCGCACCACCTGGCTGTTGACGAGTTGGTAGGCCTCGGCGGCATCGCTCGTCACTGTCATCCAACCGGGCCCCGTGCGGAAGTCCGTCACGCGCGCGAGGGCCCATGAGGCGTTCGTGCCCTCGCTGCCGTCGTGATATTGGTGACCCTTGCCATCAATGAGCACCGCCGTGTGCGCCTCGGTCTGGCGCAGCAGCCAGCGTGGCTGAGTCGCCACATACGCGGCGCGGAAGGGATCGTGCAGCAGGCGCTCGCCAAAGGACTTGAAAATAACGCTGTTGCGGTCCGCGTGCTCATGATTGCCCGGGCCGCCGCTGCGCAGTGCGAGCACCGAGTCCTCGGTCTTCCAGCCGGTGCGCGAGATGACGATGTCGTTGGACAACCGGCAATCGAGCAGTGCCTTCTCCGGCGCCTGGGCCTTCGCCTTGGGATCATACCAGATGAAGCCGAAGAGCTGCTTCGCCTCACCGATGTTGCGCGCGATGAACTGGGCCACGGGATCTTTGTTCGTCCGGGCGATCCAAGACGCAGCCGACACGTCGACCGCGCCGTTGGAATCACCGTGGTTCACGATGTCGAAGCCGGGTTTCACCGTCGGCATCGTGAAGCCCTTGATGTGCTGGAAATCGATCAACTTCACGTGGTCGTCGATCGTGGGCATCGTGTTCACCAGCGCGTAGCGCGCCGTGCCCGGGTAATTGACCAGCTTCCGGTCATCGATGCCCTGTGTGCGCCACAGCACCTCGGCAAAGAGCGCCATGTACAGCGTCGTGTAACCCCAGTAGCTCACGCCCTCGTCGTAGGCACCATCGCTCCCATAAAAGGTGGAAAACGCCTTCGCACTCGAGCGCGCGAGCTCCAGCCAGCCCTCGGCTTCCGGCAGCCGCCCACGGAAATAGCAGGCTGCGATGCCCAACGACGCCGTCGGGATGATCTTCAGGTTCGTGGCGTTGATGATCAGCGGCCAGCGCTTGAGGCTCAGGTGGCGGAAGTCGTCCACCTCGCTCCGCGGATTCCAGCCCCAGCCCTGCACCCGGTCGGGAAACTTCATGCCGTAAACCGGCGCGTAGCAGGCCGGCACGCCCTTCTGGAGGACATTCCGCTCGATCTCCGCCACCTCGGCCGCGCTGAGTCCGTCGCCGAGGTAATCAATCGCCATCAGCAGTGCGACCGTGCCTTCGGTGGCGCGCTGAAAGCCGAGAATCTGTTTTCCGCCCTCGATGAAACTGTCCCACTCCGGATAATCCAGCATCCGGCGGATCGCCAGTTTCGCGAGTTTGAGCTGCGCGGGATCGCGGTTGACGAGATAGATGAGCGACGTCCGGTCCAGGATCCGCTGCGCCCGCAGCAAGTGCGCGACGTGGTTCGTCAGGCTGAGTTCCGTCGTGAGAAAGTGGGCGTCAGCCGCCAGGTCCGTGGCGAGCAGCGTCGCCCAGTATTCCGCGAAGCGCGGGTCCTTCGTATTGGCACGGATGCGAGGGAGATCGGCCGGATCAAAGAGGAGCCCTCGCCGTTTTTTTGGCGCGGACGGCTTGGCGGGGCGGGCACTTTTTTTCGCGGGGGTACGGCGGGAGGCTTTCATGGTTTTGGCTTAAAATCCTGGGAAAATCGCCGGTTGCTGCGCCGGCGCGTCGCAAGCCGACGAAGCTAGGCCCGTGCCATGCGCTGTCATGGCCAAAAGCGCGGCGCATTCCGAAATCTTTGGGAATAATCACCTTCCGGCTTTATAGCGCGCAATCGCCACCGCAGCGCAGCTGCCGAGTTCGTCGCCCAGCTGCGCCGGCACAATCTTACAGTCCCGCGCGCTGTCCGGCAGCGCCTCGCGCTTGATGACGGCCTGCATCGCCGGCGCGATAAACCGCTCGCAGCGCTGGTAGATACTGCCGATCACGATCCTCTCCGGGTTCAGCAAATCAATGAAGAGCGCCAAGGCCTCGCCCAGCCGCTCCCCCAACTCCCGCCAGATTGCCAGCGCCAGCGCATCACCCGCCTCAGCCGCCGTGCCCACGTCGCGCGCCGTGATTTTGTCCGTGAAAATTTTCTTCAGGCTGCTTGCGCCTGAAAATTCCGCCACGCGCTTTTGCGCCACCTGCGCGATGCCGCCGCCCGAACAAAATCCCTCGAACGAACCCGCCTTGCCATAGCCCTCCGGGCCGTCCGCCGCCATCCGCAGGTGTCCGACCTCGCCCGCGTTGCCCGTCACGCCTTCGTAGAGGCGTCCGTCGAGAATCAGCCCCGCGCCCATGCCCGTGCCCATGGTGAGGAACATCATGCTCTGACACCCGCGTCCCGCGCCAAACTGCCACTCGGCCAGCGCGCCGGCGTTGGCGTCGTTCATCAAAAACGCCCGCCCGCCGAATTTTTCGACCAGCAGGGCGCAGATCGCGATCCGATCCCAGCCCGGCAAGTTCGGCGGCGACAAAATCAGCCCCTTCCCGCTATCGAGCGGACCGCCACACGACACGCCGAAGACCGTATCCTTTCCCGGCGAGAGTTTCGCGACCTCGATAAAAAACCGGTCGAGCGTCCCGTGCACATCGGTCGTCGCAAACCGCACCACTTCCCGCACGCGATCCGGTCCGTCCGGCACGCTGACCGCGCATTTAGTGCCGCCAATATCTAGGCCGATGATATTCATTTCAGAGGATGACCACAAGAAGGCACAAAAAGGCGCAAAAGCGGAACCCTGATCGTCTTCATGATTTTATTTGCGCTTCTTGTGCCATTTCGTGGCCAACACTTATTGGATAAGTTTCTGCACTTCAGCGATAACCGCACCTGCGCCACCCGATATCGAGGCCAATTATATTCACCGGCTTACTCCAGGTACGGATTCAGCTTCTTGCCGAGCACGAAATGCTTCCGGTCCGAATACCACAGCCAGTGATCATCGCCGTCGCGAAAATAGCTTGGGTAACACACCGGCTCGATCCGCTGGAAATGCCCCAGCTTCACCCCGTCGGCCGTCGCCAGCCGCTGCGGGGTGCCGAAAGCCACCGGCTGGCCGGCCCCCGGCACAAATCGGCCGCAAACAATCCAGGCGTCACGGCGATTGATCTGGTAGTCCGTCGGGTGCCGCGCGCCCGGGAGATACCCATCGTTGTTGAAATAAATCAGGCAGTATTTCCCCGGGGCGTAATTGAAGATCGGGCTGCACACGATCGGAGAGTGCACGAGCGGGCCGTCGTCACTGTAGCGCAAGGGGAATACGGGCAACGCCTTGGTTTCGTCCTGGTCGGTCCAATGCGAGGCCCAGCTGCGGCCGGCGTCCCGCGACATGCTCCAAAACAGCGTGCCCTGCAATGTCCGCATCACGGTAAGCAGCCTTCCGTCAGGCAGGGGCACCGTCATGGCCTCCTGCGCCACACTGCGGTGCATCCGGAACGGATGCGGCACTTGCAGACCCTCGCCGCCCTCCGGCCAAGTAGTCATCACCAGCTTCTCCGGATCCCGCTCGGTCAGCAGGTTTTCAAACCGCAGGAACCACACTTCACTGCTCACATTCAACAGGTGCGGGCTGCCGGAACCCCACCGGGTCAGGCTGACCAAGGGTACGCCATCCGTCGCTAGCAGGCTCTGGAAGCAGGTCACGAAATTGACCGGCATGGCGGGATCGGGATGGTCCAGCTTCCCGCGCCGAATTTGCAGGTAGTCGAACGCCTCCGACCAACTGCGGCCGTCGTCCTCGGAATAGCGGAAACGCAACCCGCCGGTCGTGTCGTCCCGGGCGTCCGTCCTTCCGAAATTCTTGTGGTGGAAGTGATAAATGCGACCCAACGCCGGCGCCGCGATGAAGAACGGCCAGCTCGCCTGATACTTACCGCGCTCCGGACCCGCCTGCTGCGCGGCCGTGGCGCCATCGATCATCGCGGGTGGGTTCCAAGTCGCGCCGCGATCTTCGCTCCGGCTGATCACCACGTGCTGGTCGGGATGATTCTCGTGCGACGCCCGCGTCCACGTCAGCAGCCAATGACCGCCCGGCGTGACCATCCCGATGATCTGCTGGTTCTCCGCCATCGGCCCGTGCTCCGCCGGCGGCCGATAAACCACGCAGTCCGGCCGCGTGCGGTCGATTTCGTTCAAGTAGTCCGACAAATCCATGGATTTCAGGGGATGGCCAAAAAGAGGCACGATAAGGCGGGAGACACAGCGGGACTTGGAAGGGGCGGTTCAGCTGGACCGGAGCTAAATCCAAAGCGTGGCAAACAACATACGGCAAGGAGCAGATTTACCACGGATTTCACGGCAAGACACGGATCAAACCAAGAAGCCTTTGGATTCGATCCTCTCCGTCCTTGGGGTTGTATCCGTGTTCCTAGTGAAATCCGTGGTTAAACAATCCGAATTTAAGGAAAATCTCATGCTCCAAAATCGGAATCCCGATCGCTCATTCATTTTTCGCGCTTCTTGCGCCTTTTCGGGGCTACTCATCATTGGAGCAAGGGCAACTTTTCCCGGGAAAACCGCAGTCGCGCCGCCAGCCGCCTCAGCTTCGGCAACGCGCTCCGCTTGAGCAACACCACCACCGTTCCACCGCTGCCACCTCCGCTCACCCGGGCCCCGTAAAATCCGCGCGCCGGACCGAGTTTCCGGACCGCTGCGACCATCGCATCCGTCTCCGGGCAGCCGAGACCAATGGAAGAATACCCAGCATGCGATTGATACAAAAGGTCGCCCAGCATCCGCAGCGTCGCCTCGCGCGAAGCCTTCGTCACGCCGCGCAGGAGCGCCACCGCCGACTCCGCCCGAAAATTCTCCTCCACTGGAAATGAGACCGCCGCGCGCACGTCATACGTTTTCGCCGGCTCGATCTTCGACAGCGGATCATCCACGCCACCCACCCGCGCCAGGAAGGTCCGGCCGCTGATCTTCGCCGGTAGCGCCGTTCGCGAAAGCGCACGCACCTCCGCCGGGGTCAGCTCCGTCGCGTGCGCTAGCCGCCGCCCTGTCGCTCGCTCGATGAGTTTTTTACCCATGAATGCACCCGTCCGGGCCGTGGCGTAGGGTGAGTCCGACACCGCATGCTTCACCCCGCTCGGCCAGCCGACCGCAATCACCCCAGGTGGTAACCGCACGGGTTCGCCGAGTCTATCCGGCCGGCAAAGAATCGGCAGGAGTGCGCCACGCACCCCATAGGCCGAAGTTAACTGGTCCATCAGTCCGCACGGCGCGCCCACGATTTCGTTCTCCGCGCGCTGCGCCAGCCGCGCGAGTCCGGTGCCCGTGAATTTCTTACCCGATAGGCTCTCGAGCGCCCGCATCGTCGCCACCTCCAGCGCCGCGCTGCTGCTCACGCCCATCGACGCCGGCACGCGCGAGTGAATGGAAAACTTCAGCCCCGTCCGCGGCGTCCACCGCTGCGCGCCGCAAAACAGGAGGAAGCAACCGTAGGGATAGCGCACCCACTTCGGCACCGCCGCCGGCGGTGTGCCTTTGGCCACGACACAGCGCCCCTCCTGCACGCTCACAAAGACAAACTCCTTCCCCGGCTGCTCCGACAGCGTCACCCGCGTAGTCAGTCGCAGGGACATCTCCAGCACCAGCGACCCACTGTAGTCCGCCACGCCGCCCAAAAAATCCAGGCGCCCCGGGGCTTCACCGATGACCGACTTCATACGGCAATTTTAACCACGGATTTTACGGAATTACACGGATCAGACGCCAATCCACTCTGAATCGAAATCATCTGTTTTGAATCCGTGTCCATCTGTGAAATCCGTGGTTAAAAAAGGTTTGGGATCCGAATCCTCGTTTGCCCGCGTCATCTGCGGAGAACTCCAGAAATAATCCCTCTACCGCGGATTGCGCTGATGGACGCGGAGGGAATCTCTCTTCAATCCGCATCGGTGATCCGTGGTTTGTATCCGTGTCCATCCGTGTAATCCGTGGTTAAAAAAATCTGGAATCCGCGCCATCCGCGGGAAAATCAGAAGTATTTCTTCATCAACTCCCGCAGCACCGGCCGCACGGTCTTCGCCAGCGTGGGATTCGCATACCCCATCCAAGCCACCGGCGAGGTCGTGTTCAGCAGCGTCCGCAAGGGCTTCCCATCCGGCGCCTCCACGATCCCGCCCGCTTCCTGCAGGATCAACGCCGTGCAGATGTCGTAGGGATGGCAGCACAGCGACGCACTTCCGAGCTTCAGCTTTGCATACGCCGGCGGACGCAGGTCGCCGAGCATCCGGTCGTGCCCGATCACGAGTTCATAAATCTGCCCGCCCGTGGAAATATACTGGTCATCAAACACCAGCTGCCCGCCGTTCTTCCCGAGCACGCCCAGCTTCCGCCACAGCTCCTCCTCCAGCGTCGCCAGCAGCGCCTTGCCCTCGGGAAAGAACCGCGCAATCGAAGCAAAGCCGTGCTCAAAATTCTTCGCCTTCGACGGCCGGAGGGGAAGCTTCTCCGCCGTACCCGTGCGCAGGTCATGCATCTCCGCCACCACGCCACGCCCGCGCACCGCACTGAGTTGGTCGCCCCGCCACTGCTTGCTCGTGGGTAGCTCCGTCATCGCCGCGACGATGATGTCTCCGAGGTGCGTCTTCGCGCCGCGCTGCGGCGCCAGTGCCGCCAGTGCCCACGCCGGGCGCTTGTCATACATCAGGTTCCGCGTGCCATCGATGGGGTCGAGGATGCATTTGAAGATCGTCTTCCCCACCGGTGTGCCGCGCGGGAACGTCACCTCGTCACCGTCCTCCACGCCCTCCATCACCAGCTCAACCGGCCACATCCGCGGCCAGTGTTTCTCGAACCACGCAAAAATCGCCGCCTCGGAAATCTTGTCGACCTGGTAAATCGTGTCCGCCGCCGTGACCGCCGCGATCTTCGCGAATGTCTTCCCACTCCCCGCCCGCGCGACGATGAGAGTGTCACGCAGCTGCACCTGCAACGCGCAGAGCAGCTTACGGGCTTGGTTGAGATTCGTTTTCACCGCAAAGGTCGCGAAGAGCGCTAAGTTGAGTTGGGGAGTTGGTGCACCCTGCGATGCAAACCGTCTTTGAGCAGACGGGTGTTGAAGTTGATAAGAAAACCAAGATGGAGTCCCGACAATTTAAGGTAAGAAATCAACTGCGCTTCATCTATCGGCTCGAATCGTTCAACCGCTTTGAGTTCGATAATCACCTGCTCGTCGACGAGTAGATCCACTCGGTAGCCCACATCGAGTTTCCTCCCCTGATAAGTCACCGGGGGCTCCTTCTGTCGTTCGATTTTTATTCCCCTTCGCGTCAACTCAAAGGCCAGGCAGTGCTCGTAGGCCGATTCAAGCAATCCCGGACCCAGCTCACGATGCACCATCATGGCCGCATCCACGACCTGCTTGCCGACGTGCTCCAATTCCATCTTCGCGATCTTAGCGTGCTTCGCGGTTAATCTTCTGCCGCTTCATCGTAAATTTACCGTTTTCTTGGCGGTTAACGCTGCTTCCGGTAGTGAACCGCCGGCACAGAGCGCAGTTCGGCCGCCTTCTCATCCGGATCGGACTCGTTCGTCATCGAACCCCCACCAATCTCCGGCCCAGCCAAGTACTTCATCGTGTCGGGCTTCCGCAGCGGCGGGTGAAATTCGAGGTGGAAGGGATACGTCGAGTGCTCCTCCCCGTCCGCCGGCGCCTGGTGCACCGCCATCACATACGGCAGCGGCATCCGCCAGAGGTTGTCATAGCGCGTGGCGACGTCGCGGATCATCAGTCCCAGCGAAGCCCGCTCCGCCGGCGTGAGATCCCCCAGCGCCGTCACCTGCCGCTTGGGCAGGACAAAAACCTCGTAGGCATAGCGCGCAAACCACGGCACACACGCCAGCCAGGCCTCGTTGTGCGCAATCACCCGAGGCCCCGCGGCCTCGCGCGCGAGGATCTCCTGTCCGAGATAGCGACCGGTCTCTCTGAAAAACTTCCGCCCGCTCGTCACTTCGCGCTCTGTGATCCCGTAGATGAGGTTCCCCGCGTAAACCTGGCAGTGCGGATGCGGATTCGAGGTCCCGACGAGAGAGCCCTTGTTCTCGAAGATGAGCACATGCTCCACGTCCGGCCGCGCTCCGAGCGCCACCGTCCGCTCCGCCCATAAATCCACCACCGCCCGGCACTCGCCATCGGTCAGGTCCACGAACGTCTTCGCATGATCCGGGCTATAGCACACTACCTCCGCCGTCCCGGACGCCGGCCTCGCCTGGTAAAATTCATCGCCCCCCACCGGCGCCGGTGCATCCGCTGAGAAGCACGGCAAATCGTTCGTGAAGCCGTAAACACCGGTATATTCCGGGTTTTCACCCTGCAGCCGTTTCACCCCGGGACACAGCGCGCAATTGGGGTCAAAGTGTGGCGGCGCCACCTCCGTCACCTTGCGCGTCTCACCCACCCACGGTCGCCCGCTACGATGCGAGGTATACAGCACCCATTCCTCGCGGAGCGGATGCCAGCGCTGCTGCCAGACTACGGGCGGGGGCATGGTGGGGAGAAAATGCGTTTTAAAAGCCGCTCATTTTCTGGGGCATCTCCCCCCGAACTCCACTCCCAAATCACGGTGCGCAGCATCGGATTTTAACCGCGCCATCGCTTCCGCAATCGTCGCGCGTTGCGCGGGCACGATGCGCCGCTGACCCGGCAATGGTACGTGGACGACGGCCAGACTGCCCGGGAACTGCGCGCGCGCGTCGCACGTGCGACACCCATTCTCCGACGAGTCATTCCTGCGCAACGGTGCTTGCCTGCGAGCGCCGCGTTTGGCGCAAACCCAGGCGCGAACCGAGGGGTGGCCCGAGAGTGCCCGCCATAGGATCGAGGTTGAGGGGCCAGCGAGCTTGGCGAACAGGCGAACCGAGGAGTGCTTGGCCACGCGTGCAACGCTTGCAAGAAAGCGAGCCTGCGACCACCCCCAACCTGTTCAGCTTGGAACGCACGATCGCGTTAATCCCCTAAGCCCTTGGGCGATCCCCGCCCCGCGACCCCGTTTCACGCCCACGTTCCGCTTTCCCTCTTTCCCTGGCCGGCGGTTGCAATCGCCGGCCTACGTCATCGGTCAACCCCGACCCTCCGCCACCGACCTCAACCCCACCTCGCATATGTCGAACGTCACTACGCCTTTTCTCGAGTCCCTGGATCGCAGGCGCTTCATCAAAACTTCCAGCTTGGTCGCACTTGTGGGGGCTCTCGGCCTCAATTCTTCCGCGTCCGCCGCGACCGACAGCACTGCGCCCGCCTCCAAGGAGGGCGCCCAACCGGAGGATATTTTTACGGAACTGGTCCGTGCCAACGACGCGGCGGTCCCGGGACTATTGGCCCGACAGGAGCGCCGGGCCGGGCATCGCTGGCTCGGCGGCGTCTACGATCGGAGCGGCCTGCACAACGTCAGAGCGACGGCCGCCTTGATTTCGACGTTGGTGTGCGCGGCGAGCGCGGAGGGCTCAAAATATTTCAAGACGGACGAGTTCGCCGAACCGCTCCGCCTGGCGGTGGCCGACCTGCTGAAAGCGCAGCATGACGACGGCACGATCGATTTCGAGTCGACGAATTTTCATTCGACGCCCGACACGGCGTTCGTGGTCGAATTCGTGGCGCCCGCCTGCGAGATCCTGCGGGCGAGTTCAATTCCTGGATACGCCCAGCTGGGTGAAGACCTGCGCGGGTTTATCGTCAAAGCGGCGGACGGTCTGGTGACGGGAGGAGTGCACACCCCCAATCATCGCTGGGCCGTTTGCTCCGCCTTGGCGGTGGCACACTCGATGATGCCCAATCCTCGCTATCTGGCCCGGATCGACGAATGGTTTGTCGAGAAGCTCGATATCGATCTCGACGGACAATACGACGAACGGAGCACGAGCGTTTATTCCCCGGTGATCGATCGTTCCCTGCTGACCATCGCCCGCTACCTCAATCGCCCGGAGTTGCTCGAGCCGGTGCGGCGGAACTTGGAGATGACTTTGTATTACGTGCACCCCGATGGCGAGGTCGTGACTGAGGCGTCGCGCCGGCAGGATCGCTACGAGCGCGGCAGCATGGCGCGCTATTACATGTCGTATCGCTACCTCGCGGCGCACGACCAAAACGGACGGTTTTCCGCGATGACGCGATGGATCGAACGGGTGGCGCTGCCGCAGCTCGGCGGCGTCGGTACCGCGGGCTGGCTTGAACTCGCGTCGTTCATGACGGTGCCGATGTTGCGCCAACCGCTGCCGCCCGACAGCCCGCTGCCGACCAACTATGTAAAGGTGTTTACCGGCTCCCGCCTCGCGCGTATCCGCCGTGGCCAGATGAGCGCCACCGTGCTGGCGGAAAACACCACCCTGCTGTCGTTTCACAAAGGGTCAGCCGTGCTTGAGGGGGTGCGCCTGGCCAGTGCGTTTTTCGGCAAAGGCCAATTTTCGGGCGAGAAACTTGAAGTCAGTGATGGCCACTACACGCTGCGCCAGAAGCTGGACGGGCCCTACTATCAGCCGCTGTCGAAGGAACAGATCACCCAGGGTATCCCGCCGACCTTGTCCGCGACCACCGGCGCGCTCGCCATCGAGCATCGGCAGCGCAGCAATATCCAAAACCTGGAGTCCGTGGTCAAAATTTCAGAGGAGCACGGGAAAATCACCCTCCAGATCGACGTGCGGGGCACCGACAATGTTCCACTCGCGATCGAACTTGCGTTTCGTAACGGCGGAAAACTCGAAGGCGTCGAAGCCGTCGACCGCTCCCCGGATTCCTTTCTGCTCAAAACCAGCGCGATGGGCCGTTACACCTTCGACGGCCAGACGATCGAGTTCGGTCCTGGTTTGACCGAGCATACCAATACGCACATCCGCGGCTCGCTGCCGAAATGGGACGGGCCGAGCGTCTATCTAACGGGCTGCACGCCATTCACCACCACGCTGACGATTGCCTGAGCTTGCTGCTTTGACCGCAATTCCTGCTCCCTCCCGGAGATGGAATTCCTGGCGGCGGTCTAACGCTGGGCTCCCATTTCTGGTCCGCAGATCGCAACGCGAGTCATCCAAACTCGGGCAGTTCACGGAAAGTCGTCCACGACTGCTGCGCGGGGTAGTCCGTTGGTCAATGCCGCCGCTGGATTGGGCTGGCCTGCCGATTTGTGGCCGCATCTCGCACAGATCGACCACTTTCGCTCGCCGAACGCGAACTAGGGCGCGGCTGTTTGCGTGCCGCAGCGGCGGCGGCAAAGACTGGTGCCCGGGGTGGGGGTCGAACCCACACGCTTTTGAGGGCGACGGATTTTGAGTCCGTTGCGTCTGCCAATTCCGCCACCCGGGCTTGAAACGTTTGCGGAAGCTAGGACGGCCCCCGGCAGTGTAAACTGCATTTTTTCAGCCTGCCGCGGGTGCCGCGATCCGCTCCGGGCGGCTTTAATTGAACGCTTCGGCCCACCGCGCGTCTTTCCCAAAAATAGTTACCCACAGGTAAGTTCATCGTTTGTAGTTTCAAAAGGGCGCCGGACCAAAATCCGGCGCCCTTTTGATTTCCCGGCCCCGGGCTTGTCTCCCGCCCGCCCGCGCCCTTCCCTCTCCGCCATGCCTGACTTCCGCGCCTTCTGCATGCCGCCGACCGCCGAGCCGGCCGAGCTCACCCTCAGCGCGGATGAGTCGCACCACCTCGTCGCGGTCAATCGCGCGCGTCCCGGCGACACGGTCGTCGCCTTCGATGGGCGCGGCACGGAGTGGATTTGCGAACTCACGAGCGAGAAGAAAAACGCCGCCGTGCTGAAGGTCCGCTTTCGCCAAAAAGCCAGGCCCCTTCCCTACGAAATCACCCTCGGTCAGGCGCTCCCCAAGGGCCCGTCCATGGATGCCATTATCCGCAAAGCCACCGAGATCGGCGCCGCGCACATCGTGCCCTTGGAAAGCGAGCGCACCCAGGTGCACCTCGACTGCGATCGCTCCGACAAAAAAATCGAAAAGTGGCAGACCGCCGCCCTCGAGGCCGCGAAACAGTGCGGGAACCCGTTCCTGCCCGTGATTGCGCCCGTGCAGAAGGCCTCGGCGTTCATGGAAGCCGCCCGCGGCTATGACTTGAAGCTCATTGCCAGCCTCCAGCCCGGCGCGAAGTCATTGAAGGGCGTGCTCGCCACGTTTCAGGCCGCGCAGGGTCACGCCCCGAAAAAAGTGCTCTGGCTCGTCGGCCCCGAGGGCGACTTCACCCCTGCGGAATTGAGCCAGGCGAAATCCTGCGCTTTTGAGCCCATCACGCTCGGCCCGCTCGTGCTCCGTTGCGAAACCGCCGCGACCTACGCGCTCAGCGTGCTGAGCTACGAGCTGCAGAATTCGGGGACCTGATTTTAACCGCGAAGCACGCGAAGTTTAATCCAGTCGGAATACGTAGTTCCGAACCTTTGCGGCCTTCGCGCGCTTCGTGGTTAAAAAATCAGCTCTTCCGGGTCGCGAGGTATTTTTGCACATCGTCACCCGAAACCCGGTTGCCCGGCCCGGTCGCCTCAATCTCTGTAATTTTTGTGGGATCGAGCCCGGCCTCCTGGGCCAGCTTCGTGGCGCGGGGCGTCCAGACCACCGCCGCCGAGGGCTTCGCGGCGCCCGGCGTCGCCGGGAACGGCGAGGGAGTCCTCGTCGCGGCCGACTTCAAATGCCGCAAGCTTTCGTCCGACGTCTCGATCTGCACAAACGGGTCGCCCGAATTCATCGTCGCGCCCGGCTTGCCAATCACCGCGTGGATCACGCCGGCGCAGGGGCTCTCGAATTCGAATGCGGATTTGTCGCTTTCCAGGTCGGCGAGGCGCTGGCCCTTGGTGACTTGGTCGCCGGCCTTGACCTTGATGACGATGACGTTGAGTTCGCTGACGGTCGCGCCCATCGAGGGCACGGGAACGTCGATGATGAAGGTTTCCATGGCGTTTTTTGTGGCCGGAGTGTGCGCGGTGCGCCGGCTTGGTCAAGGGTGGGCCGGGCGCTCCGCGCGCGGCATTCCCCCAACTCACAAAGCGCTGCCGCGCGCAGAGCGCCCGGCCCACCTCGGACAATGGCATCCTACTCCCGGACCGCTTTCCACACCGCGAGACAGCTCGCGAGCAGCGCCGGCAGCTCAGCCAGCGGGATCATGTTCGGCCCATCGGATATTGCCTTGGCCGGGTTGGGATGCGTCTCGAGGAAGAGTCCATCCGCCCCCGCGGCCAGCGCGGCCTTGGCCAGCGGTGGCACAAACTCGCGCTGTCCGTCGCTCTTGCCCCCGCCCGCCCCGGGCAGTTGCACGCTGTGCGTCGCATCGAGGATCGTCGGGTAACCGTTCCGCGCCATGATCGGGAACGAGCGCATGTCCACGACCAGGTTGTTATAGCCAAACGTGGTGCCGCGCTCGGTCTGCCAGATTTCCTTCGCCTTGCCCTCGCGGAGCTTGCCGGTGACATAGATCATTTCCTGCGGCGATAGAAACTGGCCCTTCTTCACGTTCACCACCCGGCCCGTCGCGGCCGCGGCGAGCAGCAGGTCGGTCTGACGGCTGAGAAAAGCGGGGATCTGGATCACGTCACAGACCTTCGCGACGGGCTTCATCTGCACGCGCTCGTGCACATCGGTCAGCACGGGAAAACCGTAGTCGCGCTTCACCAACGCGAGCAGGGCGAGTCCTTCCTTGAGCCCGGTGCCGCGCGCGCCGCCGGCGGAGGTGCGGTTGGCCTTGTCGAAGGAACCCTTGAAAATGATCGTCAGCTCCGGGTGCTTCGTCCCGATTTTCACCAACCCCTCGGCCACGGCGCGGCAGGTTCGCTCGTTCTCCAGTGAGCAAGGGCCGGCAATGATCAGGAGTTTCTTGGGATCAAAAAGCATGGCAGGGGAAGGATGCAAAATTACGTGACCCCGCGGAGCAGCAACCCAACTAAACCCCCGGAATTTTTAACCACGGATATCACGGATGAGCTCGGATCAGAAGTACTGGTTCAAATAGTGGGATTTGCTGATTGATCCGTGGATATCCGTGTAATCCGCGGTAAAAAAGGCTCGAACGTCAGCGCTTGGTCTTTTTGGCCGATTTCGACCGTTTCGCGGACTGCTGGTGCTTGATCGCCGCGGCGATGAAGGCTGCGAAGAGCGGGTGCGCGCGGTTGGGCTTCGACTGGAACTCGGGATGGAACTGCACGGCGAGGAACCAGGGATGGTTCTTCAGCTCGATGATTTCGACGAGATTCCGGCGGGGGTTGATGCCACTGACCACCATGCCCGCCTTCTTGAGCTGGTTCACGTAGGCGTTGTTGACCTCATAGCGATGCCGGTGGCGTTCCCGCACCGTCGGCGTCCCATAGGCCTTGGCCGCGTGGGTGCCCGGCGTGAGCGCGCACTCGTAACTGCCGAGCCGCATGGTCGCGCCCTTGTCGCTGATCTTCTTTTGCTCCTCCATCATATTGATGACGGGGTGCTTCGGGTTCGCCTCGAACTCCGTGCTGTTCGCGCCGGCGAGCTTCAACACGTTGCGCGAGAATTCGATCACCGCGATCTGCAGGCCGAGACAGAGGCCGTAGTAAGGAATCTTCTTTTCGCGGGCGTAACGCGCCGCCGCGATCTTGCCCTCGGTGCCGCGGTCGCCGAAGCCGCCCGGCACCAAAATACCATCCAAGCCCCTGAGTTTCGCGAGTCCGCCCTTTTTCTCCAGGTCCTCGGCATCGAAGCGCACCACATTGATCCGGCAGTTGTTCGCGATGCCGGCGTGGGTGATGGACTCGTAAACGGATTTGTAGGCGTCCTGCAGCTCGATGTATTTGCCCACGACCCCGATCGTGACTTCGTGCTTCGGGTTGAGGAGCCGCGCCACGATCTGTTGCCAGATGTTTTTCTTCGACGGCGGACATTTCAGTCCAAAGAGATCCACCACGAGCTGGTCGAGGCCTTCCTTCTGCAGCGCGAGCGGGAGCTCGTAGATGGAGTTCGCCACGTCGGCGCACTCGATCACGGCCTTCACGGGGACGTTGCAGAACATCGAGATTTTCTGGCGCAGGCCCGCCTCGAGCGGGTGGTCGGTGCGGCAGACAAGAATGTCCGGCTGGATGCCAATTTCGCGCAGCTTCGCGACCGACTGCTGCGTGGGTTTGGTCTTCAATTCCCCCGCGGCGGCCACGTAGGGCACGAGCGTCACGTGCAGGAAAATCACGTCGTTCGGCCCGATTTCGAGCGCGAACTGCCGCATCGCCTCGAGGAACGGCAGGCCCTCGATGTCACCCGTCGTGCCGCCGATCTCGGTGATGAGGACATCCACGTCCTTCGCGGCCGAGTAGATGCGCTCCTTGATCTCGTTCGTGACGTGCGGGATCACCTGCACTGTGTTGCCGAGATAGTCACCGCGCCGCTCTTTCTGGATGACGCTCTCGTAAATCTGACCCGAGCTGAGGCTGTTGAGCCGCGAGAGCTTGCCGCTGGTGAACCGCTCGTAATGCCCCAGGTCGAGATCGGTCTCCGCGCCGTCCTCCAACACGTAGACTTCGCCGTGCTGGAACGGGCTCATCGTGCCCGGATCCACGTTCAGGTAGGGATCAAATTTCTGGATGCGGACCGTGAGACCGCGCAACTCGAGGAGTGCGCCGAGGGACGCCGCGGTGAGGCCCTTGCCCAGCGACGAAACCACCCCGCCAGTCACGAAAATGTATTTCACCGGATGGGACTAAGTGCCGCCCCGAGCCGTGACAAGAAAAAGCCTGTTTCGACGCCGCGCGGGCTCCGCAATTGTAGGGCGGGGTCGCCGAACCCCGCCTGGAAACCCCGAATACTTTCCGCGAATTACGCGGATTAACGCATGAGCTGAATCTGTCCGCGTCGATCCGTAAAATCCGCCGGAAGGTTTGCGGGGATTTGGGCGGGATTCGGCGATCCCGCCCTACATCCGCTCAGTGAAACAGCAACCACACCGTCACCCCCAAGCCACCCACCAGAACGAGCGCGATGATCGCGTAGAGTCCCCATTTCAGCAGCTTCGCCAGCACCCAGATCACCGCCGCGACCACCAGGGTCAGGCACGCCGCCACGAACCAGTGCGGATAGCCCGCCAGCGAATCGAGCCACGTTTGCGGTGGCAGCGCAGGGGTTGTCATGACGGGTGTGGTTAAGCGCGCCCGGCGCTGCGGCTCCAAGCAAAATGATTTGCCCCTCCCCGGGCTCCCCCTCCCACTGCCCGCATGCAATCCAAACCGCAGCTGCTCGCCTGGCTCACGTGTGATGGCGTCCACATCGACCCGAGCTCCGGCAAGCACACCATCCTCGGCGTCTTTTCGAACATCAACGCCCGCAAGTTTCCTGTCACGCATCCCTTCATGGTCTGGTTTCTCACCCTCACCGACTGCTCACCGGGCACCCACCACATGCGTCTGTCCATGGGCCTCGAGCCCACCGCCATGAAGGTGCTCCTCGACCGGCCGTTCGAGTCGCAGAGCCCCCTCCATCGCATTAATCTCATCAACGAAATCCGGAACCTCTCTTTCCCCAGCGCCGGCGACTACTCCATCATCGTCGAGGTGGACGAGGAACCGATCCTCGCCACGAACATGACCGTCAGCGGCCAATAGCTTCGCAATCGGGCACGAAGTTCGCAGATCGAAGTTCGGTCCGATCGACAAGGCTTCCTTCCGCGCTCCGCCCGAACTCCGATCTGCGGACTACGAATTCCGAATTATGCCTTCTCCTACTTTTGACCTGATCGGCGTCGGCAATCCCATCATGGACCTGCTCGCCCACGTGGAGGATTCGTTCCTCACCGCGCACGTCCCCGGCGACAAAGGCGGCATGGTGCTGGTGGACGATGCTGACATCGTCGCCCTCGTGCAGAAAGTGTCGGGCAACGTCGCCACGATGCCCGGCGGCGCCGTTGCCAACGCCACCCTTGGCGCCACGCGCCTCGGCCTGCGCACCACTTATCTTGGCAAGATCGGCGGCGACATCACCGCGGAGCACTATTTCGAAAACTTCACCGCCGCGGGCGGCGACGGCTCGCGTTTCAAGCGCGCCATGCTCCCCAACGGCCGCTGCCTTTCCCTCGTCACCCCCGACGGCCAGCGCACACTGCGCACGCACCTCGGCGCCGCCATGACGCTCTCCCCGGCCGAGATCACCCAGGCGGATTTCGCCGGCGCACGCCATGCCCTCATCGAGGGCTACCTCCTTTTCAATCCCGCCCTGGCCGACCACGTCATCCGCACCGCCCGCACCGCCGGCTGCACGATCAGCATCGATCTCGCCTCCTTCGAGGTCGTCAACGCCGCCCGCGACTGGATTTTTGCGCAGCTGCGCGAGGGCGTGGACGTTGTGTTCGCCAACGAGGACGAGGCCGTCGCGCTCTTCCAGCGCAAGGATGCCTACGAGAATTTCGCGCGCGAGATCGCGGCCTTTGGCGGCATCGCGGCCGTCAAGATGGGCAAGGACGGCGCCTGGATTGCCAAGGGCAAGGACCTGCACCGCGTCGACCCCGTGCACGCCACCCGCGTGGTGGATACGACCGGGGCGGGTGATTCCTGGGCGGCGGGATTTCTCTACGGCTGGCTCCGGGGCTCGTCACTCACCGCCGCCGGAACCATCGGCTCCATCCTCGGCGCCGAAACCGTGCAGCACCTCGGGGCCGCGATTCCCGAGACGTTCTGGCCGCACATCCGCGCCCAAGCCGAGGCGTGGGTGAAGCAGCCGAAATAGTACTCATCCGATCCGACTGATGGTTGACCACGGATTACACCCGCGGACACGGATCTAAAACGTATCTCCTGAATCTGGTTCCGAAGATTGATCCGTGTCTGGGTGTGCGATCCGTGGTCAGAATTCCGATCATTTCCTGATTTTTCCGGTAACCATTCCCATCGGCGCGAGTTTACAGCCATCCCGCCCACCCTCGAACCCATGCTTTCCCTCCGCTCCGTCACCAAGCGCTACGGCGCGCTCACGGCGCTGGACGGGGTGTCCCTTGACATCGCCCGCGGCGAATTTTTCGGCCTCCTCGGCCCCAACGGCGCCGGCAAGTCCACGCTCATGTCGCTCGCCGCCGGCCTGCGTTCGCCCGACACCGGCGCGCTCACGCTCGATGGCGTCGTCATCACGCCCGCCGAACCCTGCACGCGCACCGGCACGGGCCTCGTGCCCCAGTCCATCGCGCTTTTCCAGGATCTCAGCGGCGAGCAAAACCTCCGAATCTTCGGTCAGCTTTACGGCCTCCACGGTTATGTTCTCCGCGAGCGGATTGATGAATCTCTCACGGCGGTCGGCCTCGCCGACCGCCGCCATGACCCGGTAAAGAACTATTCCGGCGGCATGCAGCGCCGGCTCAACCTCATCACCGCCCTGCTGCACCGGCCGAAACTGCTGCTCTGCGACGAACCCACCGTGGGCGTCGATCCCCAGTCCCGCAACGCGATCTTCGACTACCTCGAAAAATGCAACCGGGAGGGTCTCACGATCATTTACTCCACTCACTACATGGAGGAGGCGACCCGGCTCTGCTCCCGCATCGGCGTCATTGACCACGGCAAGATCCTCGCCCTCGGCACGCTTGACGAACTCCTCACCCAGCTGCCCTTCGAGGAGGAAATCGTTTTCCCCGCCACCCCCGCCACCGGGCCCCTCGCCGCCCAGCTCCGCGCCGACGGCGAAGTCGCCACACTTGATGGCCGGCACCGCTTCCGCCCCCGCCCGGATTTCAAGCTGTCCAACTTTTACGCCCGCGCCGAGGCCCTTGGCCTGCCACCACGCCAGTTCACCGCCGCCCGTCCCTCGCTCGAGGCAGTGTTCCTCCACCTGACCGGTCGCAACCTGCGCGAATAAGCCCAACACCCCTAGCCTATCGCCCGGCCTGCCATGTCCGTCATCCTCACCCTCGTCCGCAAGGACCTCGCGACTTTCCGCCGCAACCGCGCCGCCGTGGCCGTCACCTTCCTCGTGCCGATCATGCTGATCTACATTTTCGGCTGGGTCTTTGGGTTGAACCAGAAGGACAAGGGTCCGACCGGCATCCGCCTCGCCGTCGTGAACGCCAGCTCCAACCCTGCCGCGCAAAAGCTGGTCGAGGCGTTGAAGGCTGATCCCGCCTTCCACGTTATCACTACGACGGAGAACCCCGATAAAACCAAACGGCTGCTCACCGAGGAGGACCTCCGTCCGCAGATCCATGACGGCTCGTACCGTTACGCCGTTGTCATCCCCGCCGATGTGGTCAGCGCCGCCAAGATCGGCCTGCACCTGAAAATCTATTCCGACCCCCGCAACGACATCGAGGCCCAGATGGTCAACGGCCTCCTGCAAAAAACGCTGTTTTCCAATGTCCCCCAGTTGCTCGGACAGTCCTTGCAGGCCCGCGCGAAGCAATTCCTCGGCGACGGACGGTTCGAACAGTTCAACCGCGACATCGCCAACACGGTCGCGACGGCGTTCGGCGGCGATCCCGCGCAGATCCAGCGCACCATCGAGTCGGGTAACTTCGGCTTGGACCAACTCAAGCAGCCCGAGAAACCTGCGGATTCCACTCTACGCCGCCTTGATGATGCATCCGCTGCGGCGGCCGCCGCACCCTCCGGAGCTCTAGCGAAGGAGGTCGCACCCGCGGTCACATCCTCGCCGTCAACCACCCAGGATTTTTTCTCTCAGATCATCAAGATCGACCAGGAACAGGTTACGGGGAAGAACGTGAAAAGTCCCGCCGCGACCCGGCTGGTCGGAGGCTGGGCGATCATGTTCCTGCTCTTCGCCGTCAGCGGTGGAGCCGCCGCTTTCTTCGACGAGGCCAACACCGGCGTCTTCCAGCGCATCCTGTCCGCCCCCGTGAGCCGCGCCCAGCTGCTCTGGAGCCGTTTCCTCTATGGCGTCCTGCTCGGATTGATTCAGCTGATGACCATTTTTGTGATGGGGCAATTCATGTACGGCATAGATATCATGGGCCATCTCGGCAATTTGATCGCTGTCAGCATATTCGCCGCCGCCTGCTCCGCCTTCGGCATGCTGATCGCCGCGCTGGCGCCCAACGCCGTCGCGGCCAGCGGGCTGTCAACCCTCCTGGTGATGGTGATGAGTGCCACCGGTGGCGCGTGGTTTCCGACGAGTTTCATGCCGGAATTCATGCAAACGATCGGGAAGTTCACGCTGGTCTACTGGTCCATGGAGGGCTTCCTCCAGGTCCTTTGGGCCGAGCGTACCTTCGTCGAGCTGCTGCCCACGCTCGGCATCCTCGCCGGCATCACCCTGATCGTGATGACTGTCGCCATCTGGCGGCTGAACAAGAAGACGATCTTCCAGTGAGAGATCTGCTTCGGAGTCGGTGAACGTGGAACTCAGGAAAGGTGGAGGCGATCCGGCAATCGGCAGTTCCTGATTTCCTGAGTTCCACATTTCACCCTCCTTCCGGTATCTCCCGCCCGGATTTTCCCTTTGCGCCTTGGCGGCTTTGCGTGAGATTCATCCGCCATGTCCGCCGATCTCGTCCAGCTCGTCACGTCCCTCGCGCAGCGCGCCCGCGCCGCGGCGCTCGGGCTTGCGACCGTGCCGACCGCCGCAAAAAACGCCGCGCTCACAAAACTCGCCGACTTGATCGACACCGCCCACCCCGCCCTCCTCGCCGCGAACACCCAGGATCTCGCCTCGCCCGAGGCAGCCGCGCTTTCGCCCGCCGCCCGCGACCGGCTCACCCTCAATCCCGCCCGCCTGCAACACCTCGCCGAGTCCGTCCGCGAGGTCGCCGCCTTGCCCGATCCCGTCGGTGATGTCCTCGAGGATTTCACCCGGCCTAATGGCCTTCATTTCCGCAAGCTCCGCGTCCCCATCGGCGTCATCGGCATCATCTACGAGGCCCGCCCCAACGTGACGATCGACTGCGCCGTCCTCTGCCTGAAGAGCGGCAACGCGTGCATTTTGCGCGGCGGCAAGGAGTGCTTCCACACCAACACTGCCTTGGTCGCGCTCATCACCCAAGCGCTGCAAGCGACCCAGCTCTCCGTCGACGCCATCCAACTCATCCCAACCACCGACCGCGCCGCGCTGCTCACGCTGCTGAAGCTCGACACCCTCATCCACTGCATCATCCCCCGCGGCGGCGAGAGCCTCATCCGCTTCGTCGCGGAGAACTCCACCATCCCCGTCATCAAGCACTACCGCGGCGTGTGCTTCGTGTATGTGGACGCCGACGCCGATCTCGCCATGGCCGAGGCCATCACCGTCAACGCCAAGGCTGCCCGCCCCAGCGCGTGCAACGCCGCGGAACAGCTCCTCGTTCACCGCAGCATCGCGGATAAATTCCTCCCCGCCGTCGCGCACGCGCTCGCAGCCAAAAACGTCAGCCTGCGCTGCGATCCCGCCAGTGCCGCGATCCTCGCGGCGGCGAACGCCGGTACCGGCCCGAACTCCGATCTCCGAGCTCCGAACTCCGGCACGAACGCGATCGCGTTCGTGCCCGCCACCGATGCCGATTTCACGACCGAGTTTCTCGATTACATCATCGCCATCCGCGTGGTTGATTCCCTCGCCACCGCCATCGCGACCATCAACCGCGACAGCTCCAACCACAGCGACGCGATCGTGACGGCCGACGAGCCCGCCGCGCGCCGGTTTCTCGCGGAGGTGGACAGCGCCACCGTGTATTGGAACGCGAGCACGCGCTTCACGGACGGTTTCGAATTCGGCTATGGCGCCGAAATCGGCATCAGCACCGACCGGCTCCACGCCCGCGGCCCCATGGGACTGCGTGAGCTCTGCACGCACAAGTTTGTGATCGAGGGAACCGGCCAGGTGCGCGGATGACCGATCCGGACATGTGAGTCCGCCATTTTTCGTCCGCCGCCCTCATTTTCGCCGCGCTGCTGATGCTCGCCACCCTGACCAGTTGGAGCACGCTGCACGGCTGGGTCCAGGGCGGCTCGGGCCACTCTCCCACGGCCGGCGCCACGGTGAGCCTGCCCTTGGGGAAATGACGGCGGCTCGCCCGGCACACCGCCGCCGGTGCGGCGCATTTATGCGGGGTTGCAGGGAACTACGACCCGCCCAAACTGAACTGATACCCATGCCCTCCACCATCCGCACCCTTGGGTTGATCACGGCGCTCGCGGCATTGGCCATCGTTTCCGGTGGCCGCGCCCAAAACGACACGGGCGCGGCGACCGAGCCGGCGACCTCCCCGTCTACCGAAATCGCCCCCGTTTTGGATCCTGCAAAAGTCGCGGCATCAGCGGCTTCGGTCGGAGTTCCGGTCGCACCCCAACGCGACCGGGTGATGTCCAACACAGTCGCCGCCACGCTCGCTGACGGGATGCCGAAATATAATCCGCCGCCGAAAGCCATCGAACCCAAGCCCGAGGATGAGTCAGCCGACCTGCGCGAAACCGACAAGCCGAAGAACAAGATCATCCGCCTGCAGAAATTCATCGTGAAGGAGCCCAAGCCGCCCGTCTTCCGCGACCGCGATCTAGAAAGCAAATCCGGCCTGACCGACCGCGGCTTGAAAAATAATCCCGGCCTCGGCATCGGCAACTTCGGCGGCCTGAACCGGCCCACCGCCCTGCTGATGTATGAGGAACAGGAGCGCCTCAGGAACATGGCCGAACTCAACAAGGACGCGAAGGATGCCAAGAACAGCGGCAACTCCACCGCCTCCGATTACATTTTGCGCGAAAACAACCGCGCCAATTACCGCCCCTCCGACTTCGGCTGGAACAGCGACAACCCCGCTGGAAAATAGGCCCGAATGGCTGCGGCTTCCAGCCGCAGATTTCGTAGGTCGGGCTTTACGCCCGACATCCGAAAACCCGATGTCGGGCGTGAAGCCCGACCTGCATTTTCAACAACTCGCGCCCGATCGCCTCGCGCTCTGCGTCGAGCGTGACGGCCTTCGCCGGCGGCGTCCGGCCGGCCCGTGCATACCAGTAGCGCGCGTTCGCAAGGTCGCCTTCCTTGCGGTGCAGGTAGGCGTGGACCCAGCTGCCGTTGGCTCCCTCATCCTCCTGCGAGAGTTCGTGGGCGCGCGCCCAGTCACCCTGCGCGTCGTGCCAGAGCGCAGCCAGCGCGGGTCCCGTCTCTGTCGGCGCCTCGGCGGCGGCCATAAATTCCTCAAATGACATTTGCCCACACTAACCGGACGCTCTCTAGTTTCAACTGTGGCCGCGCCCGCCTCTTCCCCCAGTACCGAACTCATCATTTTGCGTGAATTGCTTAACCGCGAGCCCGGCTTCATGTCCGGCGCGGCGTTGGCCACCAAGCTCGGACTGAGCCGCGTCGCCGTCTGGCAGCACATGGAAAAACTTCGCGCCCAGGGCTTTGCCTTCGAGGCCGCCCGCGCCCGCGGCTACCGCATCACCCGCCGCCCCGCCGCGCTGCACCTCGCCTTTATCCTCGCCCACCTCAAGGGCCGCGCCCGCGACTTTTCCATTACGCTGCTCGACGAGGTGGACAGCACCAACGACGAGGCCGCGCGCCAGCTCGCCGCCGGCCGGGCTGCGCCCTTTGTCATCCTCGCCCGCCGGCAGACGCGCGGACGCGGCCGGCTCGGCCGCGCCTGGCACAGCGAGGCCAACGGCAATCTCTACTGCAGCTTCGCCTTCCGCCCCGCCCTCGCGCCCTCCGACATGACCACGTTCACCCTTTGGATGGGCGTCAGCGTCTGCGAACTCATCGCGAACTTCTGCGCCGTCTCCCCCGGCATCAAGTGGCCCAACGACCTCCTCTTCGACGGCCGCAAGGCCGGCGGCATGCTCACCGAGGCGCGCATCGACGCCGACCAGATCCGCGACCTCGTCTTCGGGCTCGGGCTCAACCTCAACAGCCCCGCCGGCGCTTGGCCCGCCGACCTCGTCCGCCGCGCCACGTCTCTCGCCGAGCAGACCTCCGCTCCGCTCGACGCAAACCGTTTTACCGCCGCCCTCATCGGCCGCGTCCAGCTTGCCTACACGCAGTATGTGGACGGCGACTACCGGAAGACCTTTGCCGACCTCTGGAACCGCCACGACGTCCTCCGCGGCCAAGCCGTCACCGTGCTGCAGGCGGGGAAGCGTTTCCCCGGCACCGCGGCCGGCGTGGACGACGCCGGCTCCCTGCTCGTGCGGGCCACCGCCGGCGGCCGGCCCCTGCGTTTTCAGGCGGGCGAGGTCACCCTCGAAAAGAGCACGTAATATTCACTCCGGAGGCCGTAACATTCGTGTTTATTCGTGTCTCTCACTGATTCACCCTCCCCGTTGATGCCCGATACGCCTGCCATTGAAGTCGCCCACCTCGTAAAAGCCTATGCGGGCGTGACGGCCGTCAATGACATCAATTTCAAGGTGGCCCGCGGGGAAATCCTGGGCTTTCTCGGCCCCAACGGCGCCGGAAAGTCCACCACCATGCGCATCTTGACCGGCTACCAGCCGGCTACGTCCGGCGAGGTGAATATCTGCGGCGTGTCCGTCGCCTCGCACCCCGACGAGGTGAAGCGGCAGATAGGATACATGCCCGAGAACAACCCGCTGCCCGAGGACATGCGCGTGTCGGAGTATCTCTATTTCCGCGGCCGGCTGAAGGAGATCAAGCGCCTCATGCTCGGCCCGCGCATTGATGAGGTGCTGGAGCTCTGCGACCTCAAGCGCGTCCGCCACAAAATCATCGGCCAGCTCTCGAAGGGCTATCGCCAGCGCGTCGGCATCGCCGAGGCCATCCTCGCCGAACCGCCCGTCATCATCATGGACGAGCCCACCATCGGCCTTGACCCGCACCAGATCCTGATTGTCCGGGACCTCATCGCCAGCCTGCGCGGCCGCATGACCGTCATCATCTCGTCGCACATCCTGCCTGAGATCGAGATGACCTGCGACCGCGTCCTCATCATCAACCAGGGCCGGGTCGTCGCCCAGGGCACCCCCGCCGACCTCCGCCGCGATGTGCTCGGTCGCTCCACCTACCAGGTCGAGATCGCGGGCGACACCGGATCACTGCCCTTCCTGCTCGCCGCCATCGATCCCAGCCTGTCGGTCAGCGCCGAGGGCGAGCCGGATGCCGAGGGCTTCCGCCGCCTCACACTCTCCACCGAGAACGATGGCGAACTCGGCGAATCGCTCCTGCGCACCCTCGCTTCCCAACCCTTCCGTCTCCGCGCCCTCAGCCGCATCAACCCGACGCTCGAGGACGTGTTCCTCGCCGCAACCCGCCGCAGCTGGGACGTCAAGTCGAGCGACCTGCGGAAGAAATGAACGCCACAGTGAAAATCTTCGAGGTGGGCGGGCACGTCCCGTGCCCGCATTCTGCAGCGTCGTCCACCCGGCGTTTTGCCCTGATCCAAAGCGTCTGCCCGCGCGTTCCCATGCGGGCAAGGGACGTGCCCGCCCACCTCCCGCCCCCATGAAGCACTTCTTCACCCTCCTCAGCCACGAGATCCGTATGTTGCTCGTCAGCCCGAGCACCTACCTCGCCGCGCTCCTGTTCCTCGGTTTCATGGGTTTCATCTTCACGGCCATCCTCGAGTTCTACAGCAAGGCGCCGCGGGAGGTCTCACCCGCGCAAATGTTCTTCGATTTGTTCTGGCTGCCAGTGCTCTTCATGGTGCCGATGCTGACGATGAAGTGCCTCGCGGAGGAGCGCCGCCTCGGCACGATCGAGACGCTGCTCACCACTCCCGTGACCACCACCGAGGTCGTCCTCGGCAAATACGGCGCCGCCTACCTGCTCTACCTCGCGCTTTGGGGCTCAACCGCCGGGTTTTTCCTCATCCTGCGCAAGTTCTCCGGCGACGTCCGTTTCATGGACCCCGGCCCGCTCATCGGCGGTTATCTTTTTATCGCCGTGTCCGGCCTGCTCTTCATCGCCATCGGCGTGTTCGCCAGCTCGCTGTCCAAGAACCAGGCGGTCGCCGGCATCCTCTGCTTCACCATGCTTTTCGGCCTGCTCTACGGCGTGAGCTGGCTCGCCGGTTCCACGATCCTCAACCGCGACACCCTGCAGCCCGCCAAGCTCGCGGTGGACTACGCGCAGGTGTTCACCCACCGCGACGACTTCACCCGCGGCGTGATCGATACGCGCCAGCTGCTGTTCTATGTGAGCGGCACCGTCCTCGCGCTCATCTTCAGCATCCTCGGCGTGGAGGCGAAGCTCCTCCACTCGTGAAGCCCGGAGCCAGATCAATTCCTAAGGTTATGGGTCATCGGTCATTGGTTATGGGTTATCGGTCAGGCTTTCCTCGTCACTCGTCACTCCCCACTCGTCACTTCTGAGCATGCCCGCCTTCGACAGTTTCCGCACCGCCCGCTGGGTCCGCACGCTCAACCTCGTGCTGCAGGCCGTCCTGTTCATCTCGCTCTTCGGCGGGCTCAACTACCTCGCGCGCAACCATTCCCTGCGCTATGACCTCACGCAGCAGCGCCGCTACTCCCTCTCGCCCGAGACCATCGCCTACCTCCATACGCTTTCCAGCCCGGTCCGGATCGTGGTCACGCTCACCCCGACGTCCGACAACGCCGACATCGCCCAAGCTTACCGCGACATCAGCGCGCTCCTGCGCGAGTATACCTACGCGACCGAGGGGAATCCCAACCGCCAAGTCACCGTCGAATTCCTCGACGTGTATAAAAACCGCCGCGAGGCCGACCAGCTCGGCATCGACCAGCCGGACACCATTGTCCTCATCTGCGGCGACCGCCGCCGCACCGTCGCCCTCGGCGAAATTTACCGGCTGGAAAACGGCGTGAAGAAGGGCTTCCGCGGCGAGCAGGCGTTCACCGCCGCCATCCTCGACGTCTCCAACCCCGGTAAAAAGAAAATCTATTTCCTCACCGGCCACGGCGAGCTCAACCCGGAGGACGTCGATCCCGTCCGCGGGCTTTCCTTGCTGCGCGACGAGTTGCGCGCGCGGAACTTTGACGTCGCCCGCCTCGAGCTCAATTCCGCCGCCAAGATTCCCGCCGACGCCGCCCTGCTCATCGCCGTTGCCCCGCAGGGCCGCTACACGCCCGCCGAGGAGGAGCAGCTCCGCCAGTATCTCGGCGCCGGCACCGGCCGTATGATCCTCCTGCTGGAACCCGCCCTGCCGTTCGGGCTGAGCAGCCTCCTGATGGATTGGGGCATCCTCGTGGATGACGACCTCGTCTACGACACCGGCGCGGACAACATGACCGAGGAGGGCGACCTGATCATCCGCTATTTCCTGCCTCATCCCATCACGCAAACCCTGCTCGACCGCCAGATCCCGCTTCGCATCGGCCCCGCCCGCAGCATCCGGCCCGATCCCGCCCGCAAGCTCGGCAACGATCTCACGGTCACGACCCTCGCAGTTACCTCCACTACCGCGTGGGGCGAGGTCAGCTACCGTTTGCACACCGTCCCAGAATACAACGCCGGCTACGACATCAGGAACGATCGCCCCGGCTTGGAGCCGCCGAACCAGCTCGCCATCGCCATGGCGTCGGAGCGCGTGTCCGCCCGCGCCGGCCTTGACTTCAGCGTGCGCGGCGGCCGCCTCGTCGTCTTCGGCACCGGCGATCTCATGGCGAACAACCGCATCGCCGGCCCCGGCAACCTCAACATCATCCTCGGCGCGGTGAACTGGACCGTCGACCGGGACACGCAGTTCAACATCCCCGTCCGCCCGATTGACCGCTTCTCGCTTTCCCTCAGCGCCGGCGACCTCGCGCGCCTCCGCCGCAGCCTCCTCTTCCTCCTGCCCGGCGCCGCCCTCGTCCTCGGCCTCATCGTCTACTGGACCCGCCGACGGTGAAAACCAGCGATCAGCTTTCAGTCTTTTCTTCCGCCATGCCCACACCCTTTTCGGTCCCTTCCGGTCTTGCTGAAAGCTGACCGCTGATCGCTCCCTATCATGCGCACCAAAGTTACCCTCGTCCTCCTTTTCCTGAACGTCGCGCTCTTCTTCTACATCATCAAGTTCGAGCACCCGGGCCGCGTCGGGGAAACGGAAATGGAGCTGCGCCGCCGGGTCCTCGACGGCAAGGTCTCCGCCGACATCCGTTCGCTCGAAATTTCCGGCGGCACGCCCGTGCACACCCTCGCCCTCGCCAAGCGCGGCGATACCTGGTTCGTCACCCAGCCGCTCGAGTGGCCCGCCAATCCAGCCGCGGTCAGCCGCATTCTGACCGAGCTCCAGTTCCTCGAGCATCTGGCCAGTTTCAAGGTCAGTGAACTCGCGCAAAACGGCCAGTCCCTCGCCGACTATGGTCTCGACCACCCGCGCCTCACCATCGCCATCACTTCCGGCGATCCCGCCGAGCATCCGCAGGTGACGCGTCTCCAGATCGGTGATCTCACCAAGGACAATCTCCGCCTCTATCTCCTCTCGCCCGACGCCGAGCGCATCCACGTCGTGAGCCAGAGCCTCGCCCAGAGTCTCGGGCTGAGCGCCGATGACCTGCGCGCCGACGCCCTCTTCACCATCCCTGTCTTCGAGGCGCGCTCGCTCAACCTCCAGACCGCCGCCCCCGCCAACCTCCGCATCCGCCTCCGCCGCGATGGCAGCAAATGGTCGTTCGAAACCCCCATCATCGCCCGCGCCAGCAAGACCGCCACCGAGCTCGCCATCAACGGCCTCAACGGTCTCCGCGTCGCCTCCTTCATCACGTCCAACCCGCCCGCCACCCTGCCGTCCGCCAACCCCTCCTTGAAGATCACCCTCGAGGGCAACAACCGCCGCGAGACCCTCGTCCTCGGCGTCCTCGTGCATCCCGAAGCCCCCAACGCCGACGAATATTACGCGCAACTCGAGGGCCGCAGCGCACTTTTCACCGTGCGGATTCCCTCCGGACCCAAGGAATTGATGAGCACGTTGCGCACCGCGCAGGTCTCCCTCCGCGAAACCCGCATCCTCGACTTCGACGCCGCCGCCGTCACCGCCATCACCCTCACCGCGCCCAACTCCCCCGAGCTCATCCTCCAGCGCCTCGAGACCGGCACCCAGTCCGCCGACAAATCCGCCTGGCAGATCGTCCGCCGCGGCGAGGCCATCGGTCCGCAGACGCTGCCCGCCGACCGCGCCGCAGTGCAGCGGCTGCTCGAGCAGCTGTCCCGCCTCGCCGTGAGCGACTTCAACACCGACTTCAAGAGCGACGCCCCCACCGCGGCCGACCTCGAGTCCTGGGGCTTCAACCGCCCCGAGCGCGAGGTGTTCCTCACCCTTGGTGGCGGCGCCGCGCCTCTCTCCCTCCAGCTCGGGACGGATGCGAAGCACAATGTTTACGCCCGCCTCGGGCCCGCCGCCAACCCCGGCTCCTCCATCTACGCCGTGGATGCCGGCATCCTCCGCGAACTGCCCGTCGCCCCGCGCGCGTGGCGCGACCGGGTGCTGCGCGAGCTGCCCGCCGGCGCCCGCCTCACCGCGCTCAAGCTCACCGATCTCTCCACCAACCAGACCGTGGTCGAGATCGCGCTCCACGACACCGGCCAACCGCCCGCCAATACCCAAAACCCCGAGGCCATAGCGACGATCCTGACTTCGCTGCGCACGCTGCGCGCAAAGGAGTTCATCCTCGACCAGTTCACCGACAAGGTGAACGTCGCCGGCGAGGAACGCCCGTGGCGCTACCAGCTCGAGGCGACCGCCACCCTCGTCGGCGGCGCCGGGGAGCAAACCAGCGTGACCAAGCTCTTCCTCACCGGCCGGGTCGGCGGCGACCAGCAGCTCGCGGGCTCGCCGGCCAACGAATACAACGCCGTGTTTTCCATCGAACAGCCGCTGCTCGACGCGCTTTGGACCCTCACCGAAGCCGCGCGCGACCCCGGCCCGATTCCGCCCGCCACCGCCGTTCCGGCGCCCTCCCCGGCGCCCGCTGCGCCGACGGTGCCGGCCCCGGACCCCGCGGTGGAACCCGCAAAATAATCCCGCTACCACCCCGCCTGCTCGATGAAATCCTGGGTGAAGCTCTGCGGCCGGGCCGCGCGGTTCTGCGGCCGCTGCGTGCTCAGCTTGTTCCTGTGGACGCTCTGGCTCGCCCTCAGCGTGGTGCTGGCGTTCGAAATCTGGATCGCCACCTCGCATGAGTTCACGGTGCCCGGATTCGTGCTGCGCAAATTCGAGGAGCGCCTCGCCCTCTCCCACGTTCAGGTGAAATTCGGACAGGCGCATTTTGATCCTTCGGGCCGCATCCTCCTGGAGGACCTCAGCGCCTACCTGCCCGCCTTCAGCGAACCCGTCATCGTCACCCGCTCCGCCTACCTCGAAATCGACCCGTGGGCGCTTCTCGTCGGCCGCTTCGAGCCACGCACCTTGCACTTCACCGGCGTCAGCCTCGCGATCCCTGCGATGTTGTCCCACACCGGCCAGGCCGAGAACATTGTCCGTGACCTCGATGTCACCCTCCGGCCCGGTGCGAACGAGCTGACCGTCGAGCACCTGACTGCTTACATTGCCGGCATCGCCGTTTCTGCCCAGGGCACCCTCCACCTGGCCCCCGCCCCCCCCGGCCACGCCGCGCCCATGCCGATCGCCAACTACCTCGCCGGTCACTATCCCGAGCTCTGCCGCCAGCTGGTCCGCGTGACCGAGCTGCTCAGCGGACTCGACCAGCCGCAGCTGCAGTTGGAACTCACCCCTTCCAACACGCGGGTCGCCATCGCCACTGTCACCGTCCTCGCCGCGGGTCTGAAGCTCGACGCGCCCGTGGCCCTGCAGGCTACCGGACTCCGGCTCACCACGCGTTTCCCGCTGCAGGGCAAGGAGGCCGTGATCGCTCCCCTGAACCTGAACGTTGACCAGCTCGTCCTGCCCGGGGGCGTGGTCGTGTTGGACGTAAGCGCCCGGCTGCGCGGCTCGTTCAGGCCGGATCTCTACACCTACGACCCGCGCGATGTGCTTCTCAGCACCGGCCGGCTGACCGCCCGCGGTGTCACGCTCACCCACCTCATCGCCCGCCTCCAGCCCGGCCCGCTGCCACAGTTGTCCGGCGAGGTGCTCACGGAGTACGCCGGCCTTCCCCTCGTCATCAGCGGCTCAGCCGACCTCAAGCAGGCCACCGCCAGCGTGAGTTTGGACGGCGCCCTGTCGCCCGCTATCCTTTCGCCGATCAGCGACGCGCTCCACGTGGATATCCGCCGCTTCGTCAACCTGGGCGCGCCGATCGTGCTCAGCGCCGACGCCACCTTTGCTCCCGGTTGGAAATTCACCGGCGTCACCGGCCGCTTCAGCACGGGGCAGATCGACGCCTACCATGTGCCGATTGACGCGGGGCACGCCGAGTTTGAGTTCGACGGCCGCTATTTCAACGCCCGCCGCGCCTACGCCCAACTGGGGGAGAACTTCGCCCGCGGCAGTTTCTTCAACGACTTCGCCACCGGTGAACACCGCTTCCTGCTCGAGGGCCGCTTGCGTCCGCTGCAGATCGCGCCGTGGTTCGGGAAATGGTGGACTCCGTTCTTCCAGGACTACGAGTTTCCCGTCGTCCCGCCCGACGCCAGCGTGGACGTGAAGGGCAACTGGCACGGCGGCGGGCGCAACACGGTCTTCGTTTACGCCGACAGTACCGCGCCGGTCGTGCATGGGGTGAAATTCGACCACGCCCGCACGTTGATGTTTATCCGGCCCAATTTTTTGGACGGCCTGGAGGTCTTCACCACGATCGGTTCCGGCTCGGCGCGGGGCACGTTTATGCGCCAGGTGGACGCGAACTTCGCCCTGATCGCCCTTGACCTGAATTTCGACTCCACGCTCCCGATTGAGGTGCCCTCGCAGATCTTCGGGCCGGTGGTCGCCGATGTGCTCGCGCCGTACCGTTTCGCCGCGCCGCCCACGGTGAAGTTGCAAATGCACTTCGACGGTGCGGCGTCACCCGATGGCGAACATCAGCTCGCCTCCATCACCGCCTCGTCGATCGGGGCGTTCGCCTTCCACGACTTCCCGCTCAGCAACCTGGCCTTCCGCGCCAAAATTCACGACGACGAAGTCGTGCTCGACCACATCGAGGTCAACTTCGCCGGCGGCACCAGCAGTGGCTCGGCGCGCCTTTGGGGTCGCGACAAGCAGCGGCGGCTGGGCTTCGATTACGTGCTGAAGAACGCGAGTCTCGGTGCCGCCGTCAGTACCGTGCAGAACTATTCCGCGCAGCAGGCCGGCAGGCCCGCGCCACCGCCGGACGAGTTCATCCAGAGCCGCGCCAACGTGAAACTCGATCTCGCCGTGTCGGCCGTGGGACTCTACAACGACCCCTATACCTACAAGGGATCCGGCAACGCCATCCTCGCCGGTGATGCACTCGGCGAGGTGAAAATGCTCGGCCTGCTCTCCGATTTGCTGTCGTTCACTTCCCTCCGCTTCACTTCGGCCCGCGCCAGTTTCAAGGTCGATGGCCCCAGGCTCGCTTTCTCCCAGATCAGCATGACCGGCGCGAACTCCGCCATCGAGGCCCACGGCAGCTACGCGCTCGACACGCACAACCTCGACTTCATCGCCAAGGTAAACCCGTTCCAGGAAAGCACCTTTATCCCCAGCATTCTGCTCGGCGCCGTACTCTCGCCCCTCTCCAGTGCACTGGAGGTCAAGCTCACCGGCCAGCTCGACAAGCCCAAGTGGGCCTTCGTCAACAGCCCGACCAACCTGATGCGCAATCTCGCCAAGCCTGGCCACCCCGCGCCCTCTCCGGCCCCCGCGCCCCCCCCGCCCTCACCGCTGAAGCGCTAAGTCCCTTGCCGTGGCTTGGGCACCCTTTACTCATGTTGCGACCCAGCGTTCACCACAGATAACACCCGGCGAGCCTCTGTAGCCTCGGATTGATCCCTCGGTGCGCTCTGTGACCAAGCTTGGGATTGGATGCCTAATCCGTGTGCATCCGTGAGATCCGTGGTAAAAAATCCGCTTCCGATTCCTTAGTTCGGACCTTTCGTGTTTTTCGTGGTGGTAATGCGCCCCAAGCTAGCACCGTGCCTCATTCCCCGCTTCGAGGTTTCCCCCTCAAACCAAGCGTCCCAGCTCCTCGATCTCCCCCGACCTCGCAGGATCCGCGGCAAGGTTTTCCATTTCCAACGGATCGGTCTCCAAGTCGAAAAATAACCACGGCGACCCGTCCGCATTGAGTACCAGCTTGCGCATCTTCGTCCGCACTCCGCGCCACACCCGGTCGCCCTGATGCGGCAGCGCCACCACCGAGGGCATGGAAATTTTTGCCGAGGTAGGGCGGGTCTCCGACCCGCCATTTCCGAGCCAGGGGCGGTCAGGGACCGCCCCTACTCCGCCAGCGCATCCCAATGACATCCGCGCCAAATCCACGAGCGAAACCGCGGCTTCGTCCCGCCGCGCCACCACCCCTGGCGCCCGAATCAGCAAGGGCACCCGCACGCTTTCCTCGTGCGGCCAGCCCTTCCGGAACAACCCATGCGCCCCGTGCATGTCACCATGCACGCTCGTGAAAACGACGACGGTATCACTCGTCACTCCGCCCAGCAGCGCACCAATCGCGCGATCCGTCGCCTCGATGTGCGCATAATATCCAGCCAGTTCCCTTCGTGCCCTGGCCTCCACTTCGCCGCCCAGTGGGACATTTGCCGGCAGCTTGATCCCCGCAGGGTCCATCGCCTTCACCCCCGCCGCCGGCGCATCATACGGAGGATGCGGCGCCTCCAGGCTTACGACGCAGAAAGTATTCCCCGATCTCCCATCTCCCATCTCCCATCTCCCATTTTCCCTCTCAGATCTCCACCGCGCCGCGCGGCCCGCGATCACGTCACTCTGATACCCCTTCACCTGCACCGGCTCGGCCTCCCTCGTCCCATGCAGCCAAGGGTCGTTCAACAGAAACCCACCCTCAAATCCCTCCCAAAACTCAAAGCCCCCGCGCGCCTCGGGTGGCACCATCGTCTTCGCTTGAATCTCTCCCACCAGCGGCGCCCCCGGATCGCGCTTTCCCAGATGCCATTTCCCGAAAAACGCCGTCGTATACCCCAGGTCCTTCATCTCATGCGCCACCGTCCGCGCTGTCACCGGCAGCGGGTCAAAGTAGTCTCTCACTCCATTCTCGGGTGACAGCACGCCCGTCAGCATCGCCGCCCTCGCGAACGGCCCGAAGGGATGCGGCGTCACCGCCTGCGTGTAATTCACGCTCTCCGCCGCCAGCGCATCGAGCCACGGCGTCCGCGCATTCACGTCGCCGGCATACCCGGTCGCCGACGCCCGCCACTGCGTCGTCACAATCCACAAAATGTTCGGCTGGCGCGGGTTCATTTGGAAGTGTTAGGTAAGCTCCAACGCCCTCCGCACCATGACAATCATAGACAGTGAATTCACCGATGTCCTCACGCCGTCCGGTCCGATGCGGACTTTTGTTTTCCGTCCGGCCGCGCCCGGGAAATACCCCGGCATTCTCCTCTACTCGGAGATCTTCCAGGTCACCGGCCCGATCCGCCGCACCGCGGCGTTTCTCGCCGGGCACGGTTTCGTTGTTGCCGTGCCGGAGATCTACCACGAGTTCGAGCCCGCCGGTACCGTCCTCGCCTACGACAAGCCTGGGGCCGAACGCGGCAATTTCCTGAAGACGGCCAAGGAACTCGTCGCCTACGACACCGACGCCCGCGCTGCCCTCGCCTTTCTTGCGCAGCATCCGCAGTGCACCGGCCAGCTCGGCACCATGGGCATCTGCATCGGCGGACACCTCGCGTTCCGCGCCGCGATGAACCCCGGGGTGATCGCCGCCACCTGTTTCTACGCGACCGATCTCCACAAGGGCGGACTCGGCAAGGGCATGAACGACGATTCCCTCGCGCGCCTGGGCGAAATCAAGGGCGAGCTGCTCATGCTCTGGGGCCGGCAGGATCCCCACGTGCCGCCCGAGGGACGCGCCAAAGTCCACGCTGCCCTCTCCGCCGGTGGGACCAACTTCACCTGGCACGAGTTCAACGGCGCGCATGCCTTCCTGCGCGACGAGGGCCCGCGCTACGATCCCGAGCTCGCCGCCATCGGCCTCGGCCTCGCGATCAGCCTCTTCCGCCGCAAACTCGGCCAAGGTGATCTAAGCGCTGCGACTGGATCTACGGAGTCGAAGCACTAAGGGAAACATCCCCAAACGGTCTCACGCCAGGCCGCCAGGCACGCCAGGTTCGGAATCAACAATCACTGGGTCTACTTTGCGGTTTGGCGACTTGGCGTGCAATTCATGTCGCCGATTCCACCGCTGGTTTCTTTTCCAGAGCTGACCGCTTACCGCCGATGGCTGACTGCTCAGTGTCTGACCGCCAGCTCGATGTTCGTGACCGTCAACGGCACCGACGACATCACCGCGATCTCATTGGCGCCATATTTCAGGTCGGCGCCGTTCACGGGAAAATCCCGGCAGCGCGCGACTTCCGGCGGCATCTGGTCATAGGGTTCGTCAAACAGTCGGGCCTGCACGGCGGAGCGTGACGGTGCCTGCAGCCGGCCGTTCATCTGCACCATGATCATGGCCGCGGGCTCAGCTTTTTCGGTGACCACCCGCAGGGTGCAGGTGCGCCGGGCAGCATTTTTTTCCGCCACGATCATCGTCGCGTGCAAGGGCGCATCCGGCGTCATCGCGGCCGGCAACAGCTCCCGCAGATCCACGAAGCGGAAATCAAACAGCGGGTTGACCGTGTCGACCAGGTAGAGCTTGTCGGTCCCCTCCAGCGTCGCAGGATCGCCCAGCTCCCGCAGAACCTCGACCGGCTCCGTGTGGCTCCAGTCCCGGCCCGCCGGGTCCAGCCCGTTGCCTCGAGTGACGTAGAAGTTGAACAGATGAATCCCGTCCGATCCCTGCGCGTAATGCGCCGCCGCCGCCCCCCGGTAGGCTTCTGCCGTGCCATCCCGCGGATAGATGTAAACTCCGTGCGCGCCAGTGCCGCCGAGGATGTATTCCACGGTGCTGCAAACGGGCAATCCCGGCAGCGCCGCCTTGTAGTGGGCGATCGGCATCGCGTAATGGAGTTTCAGGAAACGGCCCACGGTGAGGAAATCGAGGTACCCGCCCCGGTGCCATTCCACCGGGTCCAGCCCCGTCCGCCGGCAGCCGGACAGGCTCGACGTGACTCGCGTGCACAGCTCGAGCTTTCGCCCGGTTTCTTTCGCCACCCGGTCCACCATGCGGCGGACTTCGCCGACAAACTCCGTCATGACCGGCGCGCTGCCCTCGCAAAAGTCGCGCGGGAACGTGTGCGGATGCTGCCCCTCGGCCGGCTCGGCCGGGGGAAAGTCCGGCGGAAAAAACGGCGCCCCCCGCGCGAAATCCAGTTCCAGCCCGCTGAAGGGATAGTTCCGCAGCAGTTCCTCAAAGCACGCCAGCCGGTGTGCCCTCACCTCCGGACGGCCGTAGTTGAGCCCGCCACTCGCCTGCAGCCGGAACTCCGGATGGTCGCGGTAAAATTTGTCCGTATAGGGCCCGCGCCGCTCCTCCGCCGACAGGCAATGCACATCGTTCATCCGGATGGTCACGAACGCTTCGCGCCCGCTCTCCACCACCGCCCGCACCAGCAACCCGAACGCATCGATGCCCTGGTTGCGCCAGAGACCTGCGACCCGCTCCGACGCCTGCGCGAACAAGGTGCCCAGCTCGTGGTGGAACTTCGCCCGCTCTGCGGGTGACTGCGCCCGCCAGTGGCAAAGCTCGGACACCTTGCTCGGATACACCGTGCTCTGCCCCATGTTCGGACAGAGCATGATGGTCGTCACCTGCGAGCCCGCGAACAGGTCCACGTTCTTCCGGATGTCCGCGACCTCCGTGACCCAGAGAAACACGCCCCACGCGTCGTAATTGTAGATCAGCCTGCGGGGTGAAGGCGGCATGCTCGGCGGGGAATGAGACACCCTGCCACTCACCTAAAGGCGCGTCGACGGCAAAAAGGAAACCGATCGCGGGGCCATGGGGCCACTGGGCCGATCCCAACCCTCACTGCAGCTTCAACGGCAACTGGCGCACGCGGGCCGCGAGGTCGTTCAGCAGCGTGGCGGTGTGCTGGGACTTCACATCGTTCCCCGTCACCAGCGTCTTGGCCGGGAGAAAATTTGTCACGAGCGCGCAATAGTCGCTGTTGACCATGATCCCGAGCAGCTCGCCCGTCTTGCTGAGCACGAGGTCGCCGCGCGAGGGCGCGAAGTCGCCAAACAGCCGCTTGAACAGCCGGTTGTCCACGCGCACATAGCCGGGCTGCGACGGGTCGAGCTTGAAGCCGGCTTCGCCATAGCCCTTACCGCCGCCGTTCACGAGGACCGCCTCGGGAAACTTAAACGGTTCGAGCGCAATCGGGTAAACCTTCACGCCCAGCGCCGCAGCCTGCGCGGGATCCACCGGCAGCACCAGCACGCGCGGGTCGAGCGAGAGAAACTGCAGCGCGGCCACGCGGCTGCGATAGGCGGGCGGCTTGACGAACTCCGCGGTTAACTTTTCCCAGTCGAGGCTGTTTTCGCTCAGCGGAAACGGCGTGTCGTCGAGGTGCAGCAGCGCGTAAATCTTGTCACCGTCGGTTACCAACACCGTGGCCGACTCTTTCTCCCGCGTGGACGGTCCGAACAAGCCCGACCGCACCGCGGTGAACTTCGCGGTCACCCGGTTGGTGAGAAAATCACTGAAGAGCACGTTCGCGTTGATCGGGCGGTTGTCGCGGATCTCCTTGGTCAACTCCCCGGATTTCTCCGCGAGCTGGCCCACGCCCTGCGCGAGCTGCGTCGTCGCCGCCTGGGCCTTGATCCGGTCCTGCCGCTCCGCCTCGACTTGCGTCTTGAGCGACTCGGCGGAGGCGCGGAGGAGCTGCTTTTCCTGCTCCGCCACTTTCACCTGTACGGAAAGCCCCTCGATTTTCTGCCGCGCCTCCAGCTGCTGCTGCGTCAGGGCGGCCAGCGCCTGCTTCTGGCGCTCGGCTTCGGTGCGCTTGTCGTCGAGCTCGCGCTGGATGCGCGCGAGCTCCTCTTTCGTCATCGTCGCGTCCTGCGTCGCAGCGGCGACCTTCTGCGTGAGTTCCGCCGCGGTATTCCGCGTGGCGTTCAGGGCGGCGGTCAGCTTGGTCTGGTCGGCTTGGAGCTCGTTAAAGTTCTGCTCCCGCTGGGCCAGGGTGGATTCGGTCGTGGAAAGCTTCTGCACCAGTTGGTCGCGCGTGGCGCGCTCGTCGGCCAGCGACTGTTTCATCGTGTCCACCAGGTCCTGGTCCTTGGTGGCGGCGTTGGCGGCCAGCTGTGGCACAGGCGGCTGCTGGGCGCGCGCGGGCTCCGCTTTCTCCCAGCGCGTGAGCGCGAGGAGGTTCAGCAGGAGAAAATCGCAGAGGATGAGCAGCAGGGTCTTGTTCATGCGGTCGCAAGTTTGACGCCGGTCGGGACCTGGCTCTCCAGGATGAGCGAGCGCTTGTAGGGCCGCACATGGCGGATCTTCACCAGCGCCACGCAGGTGATGCCAAAGAGGTTGGAGGCATACGCCGCGAGCAGATTGGGCTCGATGACGCCGAGCACCTGCAGCACGAGTGCGGTGGCCGTGCCGAAGATACCGACGTAAAGGCCGCCATCAAAGAGGTTCTCCTCATTTTCCATCAGCCTGAGCTTCACGAGCGGGGGCAGCCCGGAGCGGGCGACCTCGCCGATCTTGCGGAGGCAGACGACATACATGGCGATTTGCAGCACGGCGAAAATGCCGATCGAGATGATGGTGGAGGAATCCATGGTGGGAGTGGGATTTTTGTCGGGCGTGGCGGGTGGTTTGGAAGTGGAAATGAGGACGGGTAGAACGAGCCGCACCCGGTATTCGGAGAGCGGCGCGGCATTGAGAAGAAAGGGTTCGGTGACGACGACGAGCAGCGCGGCGAACAGCAGCGCGAGCACCCCGCTTTTCATGTGCGGCAAACCGAGGGTCGAACCGGAGCTGGGAGTGAGAATCCAGCGATCGAGTCCGCGGAGAATCAGAAACACGCCCAGCAGGTAGCCGAGGTATTTTACCCCCAGCATCACCTGGGGATGGAACAGCACCAGCGAAGCGGCGGTGCCGAGCCCGGCCCCCGCACCATGGTTGACCGGCACCTGCCGGAGCATCAACTGGCGCACCGCCCCCTGACCGCTCCCGAGCGCGAGGCGCTGGTCGTCGAGGCCGGTTTTGCCATATTTAATCGAATAGGCGGCCACCTGGTCTGCGGACCCGGAAAAGAGCGCGGCCGTGTAAATCACCGGCAGTTGGTCCGGCGCCACGCGGGCGAGATGCGCGAATTCGCCGACGGTCTTCGTGTCTTCCGTGCCCCGGAGGAGTTCGCCAAGTTGCGCCCAGTCGAGGCGCTTTCCCAGCGAGAGCAGGTCCATGTAGAAGGGCTCAAGCGCCCCAAGTTCCTTCTGGGCCATCGCCGTTTCGGCCAGCGCCCGCAGTTCGCGCTGGAGCGGGGGCGAGAAATGTTCGCCCTGATACAGCAGCGCGGCGAGCAGCACCACGGCGTCAAGCGGCTGGCCGCCGGACTGGGTCGCAGGGATGAAACGGCCGGTCGCCGTGAGTTCGCGGGTGCGAAGCAGCGACTGCACGCCCTGCGAGCGCGAAGTGGTGAGATAGGAGCGAAGGGTCTGGCGCGCCTTTTCGGTTATAAAGAAGGTCAATACCGGCGTGCTGGCGTCGTGGCCCTTGTTTTCCCGGAGGTTGAACAGCGGATCGAGAAAGGGATCCCAACCGCCCCACGCCACCAATTCCGGCGCATGGGCCGAGAGGTTCGTGAGCGCGGTGTCCAGACCGTTGGCGCCGGGGTCGTTGATGGCGCGGGCCGCGGCAAGGCTGAGCGTAGCGGGGCCGATTTTCTCCGAGTCCACCAGCTGGCCGCCGAATTGTGCCACCGAGGGCGTGCCGGCGCCGGCTTCGCGCAGCAGTGCAGGACTCAGCGATTTGAGATTGGCCGGGAGCGACCACGCGGCGACCACAAGCAAAAGCCCCGCCACCGCGACCAAGGGCGCGGTGAGCAACTTTTTGGCGGGGGGGGCCGTTGCGCTCATAAACCGAGTATTTATTTGCGGGTTGCAGATAGCAATCCACGCTTATTCCACCGACCAATGTCCCTTCCTATTGTTCACTTTAACGACCCCATTTTGCGCAAGAAAGGTGAGAAAATCACCGTCTTCGATGCCGCCGTCCTGAAACTGGCCGACCAGATGGTCGCGTCCATGCACCACGCCGAGGGCATCGGCCTCGCCGCGCAGCAAATCGGCCGGGCCCTGCAGCTCTGCGTGCTGGATCTGCGTCCGGCCGAGGCGGATTTCGGCTGGGAGCTGGACGGCGCCCGTCCCCCGCTCGACCTCTTCATGCCCATGGCGATGGTAAATCCCAAGATCACGCCCATGGCGGGGACCGATGAGCTGATTTACGAGGAGGGGTGCCTGTCGTTTCCCAAGATCCGCGGCGATGTCATCCGCCCCGACGCCATCACCGTCACCTACCAGGATGAGCGCGGCGTGCCCCACACCCTGCGCTGCGATGGCCTGCTCGCGCGTTGCGTGCAGCACGAGGCCGACCACTTGAACGGGGTACTGTTCATCGACCGGATGGAAAAGAAGGTCCGCGCCTCAGTGGACGAGGCCGTCAAAGCCCTCGCCAAGGAAACCCGCGCCGCCGCCAAAAACCCGTGAGCTCCGGCCGATCCATTGCCACCCGCACCGGCGATGACGGCACCACGAGCCTGCTCTATGGCCAGCGTGTCGCCAAAGATCATCCGCTGATTGAGGCCGTCGGCGCGTTTGACGAACTCAACGCCGCGATCGGCTTCGCCAAGGCCACTGCCACGGACGACGCACAAAAGGCGCTTCTCGAATTTATTCAGAAAGACCTCGTTGCCCTGATGGGCGAACTCGCCTGCGCCGAAGCCGACGCCGCGCGGTTTGCCGAATCCAAGTTTCAAAAGATCGGGGAGCCGGAGTTGACCCGCCTGGATGCCGCCATCGCGACCCTCGAGGCTCGCGCGATCAAGTTCGATGGCTGGGCCACGCCCGGCGCCAACCTGCCCGCCGCCGCGCTCGACCTCGCCCGCACCGCCGCCCGCCGGGCCGAACGCCGGCTCGTCGCCCTCCCCGCCCAAGGACGCAGTGTCCGCCGGGTGCAGCTGCAGTTCGTGAACCGCGTTTCCGACCTGCTCTGGCTGATGGCCCGGGCTGCGTCGTAGGTCGGGCTTTACGCCCGATATGCCTCTATCCGCAGGATTTCCGCCGAGTGTCTGTCGGACGTAAAGCCCGACCCACGTCAGAAACGCGTGACCATGCGGGCACAGGGACGTGCCCGCCCACCGCAGCCTTGCCGTGGGGGGGGGTCTCTGCAAATCCTCCCCCATGTTCCTCGCCGTCGTCATGATCGTCCTCGCCGCTGGCTACCGGATGCTGGCGGTCCACGAGCCCAGCTTCTCCAATTTCTCGCCGCTCATGGCCCTCGCCTTCTGTGGCGGCGTGTACTTTCGCGACCGCCGTCTTTGGCTGGTGCCCTTCATCGCCCTCGTGGTGTCCGATGCCTACCTCGAGTATTATTACGTCACGCAGTTTGCCTATCACTGGAACCTCACCGGGTGGGTCGTCCGCATCCTTTGTTTCGTCGTTGCGCTCCTGCTCGGCCGGCTGGTGTCACAGCAAAAGAGCTGGCTGAACCTTTTCTCCGGCGCCCTCGGTGGCGCGGTGTTTTTCTATCTCGTCACGAACACGCAGTCGTGGGGTTCCGACCTCACGTACGCCAAAACTGCCGCCGGCTGGTGGCAGGCGATGACCGTGGGCCACCCGGAATTCCCGCCTACCCTGCTGTTCTTCCGCAATTCCCTCGCGAGCGACCTGTTTTTCACCGCGGCTTTCGCCCTCGTGATGGAATACCGGGCGATGCGCCACGCCGAGCCGAGCCTGCTCAAGCGGCAGGCCGCTTGAGTGCAGCGATAAGCCTTAAGCGATAAGCTGTAAGCTTGGAAAGCGGCTCGTCAGGACAAACTGCACCGCCACTTCCAACGAAGGGCTGTGGCTGATATCCGGCTTACCGCTTAAAGCTTACTGCTTACAGCTGCCCTAGCCCCGCACCCCCTACAGCAGGTCCGCCGCCAGCTCCGCCAGCTTCGACCGCTCGCCCTTGGTGAGCTTCACGTGCGCGGCGATGGACTGGCCTTTCATGCGGTTGTGGCAGTAAACCAGGCCGTTGCTGCGCGCATCCACGTAGGGGTTGTCGATCTGCGCCGGGTCGCCGATCAGGACGATCTTGGAGCCCTCGGAAATGCGCGTGATCACCGTTTTCACCTCGTGCGGGGTGAGTTGCTGCGCCTCATCGAGGATGAAGAAGCGGCGGGCAATCGAGCGGCCGCGGATGAAGGCCAGCGCCTCGATCTCCACGAGTCCGCTCTTGAGCAGGCGCTCGTAGGGTTTGACCGCCGGCAGGTTGCCGTGGCCGCCTCCACCCGAGCTGATATGCGGCACCTGCGGGGCGTTCATCCCGGCCACAAAGCGCTCGTCGTGCTTCTTGTGCTTCTTCTTGGAAACTTTTTTCGCGGCAAATTGAGGCTCCTTCTGCGGCTTCGACGGGATCAGCACCTCCAGCGCATCGTAATAGGGCTGGAGCCAGGGTTTCATTTTTTCCTCGAGTGTGCCGGGCAGAAACCCGATGTCCTTGCCCAAGGCGATCACCGGGCGGGAAATGGACACGCCGTCGTAGCGCGAATGGTCGTCATGCGTCTGGTGCAGCGCGGCGGCGATGGAAAGGAGCGTCTTGCCCGTGCCCGCCTTGCCGAAGCAGGTGAGCATGTGGATGCCGTCGTCCAGCAGCGCATCGAGGAAGAACTGCTGCTCGAGGTTGCGGGGACGGATCGTGATGCCGCCGGGCGCCTTGACGAAATCCGGGATCTTCAGCCGGCGCACAATGCCTTCGCCGTAATAGCGGGCCGGCATCGTCTTGCCCTCGTCCGAGCGGAGCAGGAGATATTCGTTGAGATAGAGCGGCTTCGAGGCGTCCGGGCCGAGGTCGAACTCCCCTTCGGATGCGAAGCGCTGCAGCTCGTAGAGATTGACCGGGACCTCGTGGTAACTGGCCTCGTCGTCGACTTCCGGGACCTTGTCGTTGAGGTAATCCTCCGACTCGAGCCCGACGGCGCGGGCCTTCAGCTGCACGTTGACGTCCTTCGTAACGAGCGTGGTCGGCGGCGGATACTGTTCCTGGACAAAAAGCGCCGCAGCGATGATGCGGTTATCCTTCTTCGTCAGGTCGGGGAGGATCGCGCGCAGCCGGTCCATCGCGGGGGAGCTGCGGCCACCCTCGAGTAGATACGGGTTGATGATGATCGAAAGTGTGCCGCCATTGGGCAGTTTCACGCCCTCGTGCATGGAGCGCGAATCGGGCAGGAGCTCCTGCAGGATCCGGTGCACGCGGCGGGCGTTGCGGCCGCGCTCGGTGGACTGTTCGCCTTTTATGCCGTCCAGCTCCTCGAGGACCTCCACGGGGATGGCGAGGTTGTTGTCCTTGAATTTATAAATCGATTGCGGGTCGTGGAGGAGAACATTCGTGTCGAGCACGAAGGTCTTCACTTTTGCCGCCACCCTGATCCCCGAAGTTGGGGCTAAAGCCCCTCGCAGGTTTTCCATCGTGTGGATGTGGATATCTTGTGAACAACCGTGCACGGGGGGTGCGGGTTGTCGATGTCAGAGTTACGCAATTGGGAATTTTTTACGCGGCTGTGACATGATCCGACCGCAATTTCCTTCCCGAGTGCGCCACAAATAAAAAAAGTCAGCTGTGCGAATTCGTCGTAGGTCGGCGACGTTGGCTAGTCGGGAGCGATCACGATAGCCTTGCGAAAATATCCGGCATAAAGCCCGGCCCGCGCCGCAAAAAAGGAAGGCGGGCCGTGTACCCCTACACGGCCCGCCTATTACTTTCTAGCTTACCCAATTCGTCCGCTGGGCGGACGAAGTAGTCGCAGGCTAAGTACGACAAAACTGCCGAAGGCTCCATTTGGAAGGTGGGCCGTGCGCTCCGCGCGCGGCAGCCTGAACTACCCACCTCTCTCTAGCCCATGCCTGCCACATTGCCCAGCGCCGTTGACGGAGCATCCGGCCACCTAGCCACCCTCCGCCGCCGGCTTTTTGGGCCGCGGAGCGACCCAGAGTCGCAAAAAATGCTCAGCCAGGTTCTTCATGCTCGTCCGAACCAGACCTTCCCGCGCCACCGCGTCCCGGAAATCCCGGACCACCGCACTCCGCTCCTTGTAATAATGCCACAGTTCCGACTCCAACCGGTGGGCCGCCGCATGCGGCTCGACCAGCGCCGCAGCGATACTTTGAACCTTATTTTGCCAGTAATGTCTCTCCTCGGCGTGCCCTTGGATGTAATCGAAAACGCGTTGTTCCGTGCGGTTAAGGCTCACGCGGCCAACCTGTTCAGCATCGCCTGAAAAACAACCGGAAATCCCAGCCCATCGCATTATTGCATTTCCACACCGTCCTGCTACCAATCACCCCCCATAAACCCCTCACCGTCCATGTGGCAAAAACTCAAAGAACAGCTCCCGACTGTCATCCTCACCGCCCTCCTCATCACGGGCGCCGCTTTCTGGCTCCACCAGAAAACCGTCAATGACATGGCCGCGCGCGAGCAGGCGGAACTGGCCCCGATGCGGGAGCAGAACGAGGCCCTGAAGGTCTCCGCCGACGAGAACCGCCGGCAGATCGAGGCCACCAACAAGCTCCTCAAGGACGCCATTTCGAAGCGCCAGGCCGACATGTTCATGACCGACGACGAGGTCAGTAAGCTCAACGCCGACAAGATCAACGCCCTAGCCGAGGCCGTCGCGAGGAAGGTCCAGCCCTACAATGCCCTCCCGAAGACCCCGGAAGAGGCCGAACAGATGCAGAACGAGCAGGTGGACAAGGTCTCCTCCCGCATGACGGAGAAGATCAAGCCCATCCTCGACGAGATGGCCAGCGACCAGCACCTCACCCGTGACTCGATCAACGCCTACAGCCAGAAGATTTCCGACCAAGTGGGCAACGTCCTCACCAGCGAACTCGCGAAGAACCAGCAGTTGCAGAACAACCTGGTCGCCACGCAAACCGTCGCCCAAGACTCGCTCAAGCTCTCCCACGAGCTCACCGCCCTCTATCTCAGCTCGTTCAAGGACCAAGGCATCCTCACCCGCCTGCTCATGCTGCCCGCCAACGTCGTCAAGGACGCCGCCAGCCTGAGCATCGTCTCCGGCAGCGACCGCAAGAAAGTCGAAGCCGACCTGATGAACCGCATGAACGAGATGGACAAGCGCCTCGCCACCATCGCCGCCCAAGCGCCGAAGAAGTAAGCCAGGCTCCCGCCCTTCACTCTCAAGCCACGCGGCGACGCGTGGCTTTTTCGTGCCCGTCCGAGGTGGGCGGCGGTGTCCCTACCGCCGCATGAGTCCGACATCCGAACGTAGGTCGGGCTTCACGCCCGATAGGACTCACCTCGGACATTCCTGATTCCAGATATCGGAGATAAACCCTGACCGGCAAAATCGATGACCGCACCTAATGATCTCCCATCTCCTCTCATCCAAACCCTCCATTTCGTCATATGATTTCCCACGCAGGCATGGGGAAAGTAGCCCCGGCTGAGATTCTTCAATCTGAAGGGCCACCTCCACGCTCTGGCCCGCGCTTCAGGAATACGGATGAGCCGGCAACCCAGCGCAATTGAACCCAATCTCAGGGCCGGAGGGTAGCAGCCTGGACATACGGTGCTCTGAGAGTCTACCGTTCTAAATGCGGTTCTGGTGGGCCAACCAAAATCAAACATTCCGCCAGGAAACTGAAGGTGGATATTTATGGTCGCCCCAAAGAAACAAGGATGGTGGCTTCAATCCTTTTTATGAGTTCATGCGCGAGCTCTCTCCTGGTGACATCGTATTTTCATTCGCCGACACCTGGATTCGCAAAGTCGGCATCGTACAAGGATACTGTCACCAATGTCCGCGCCCACCCGAATTCGGCTCAGCTGGACGTGCATGGAACGAAATTGGTTGGAGTGCGCGAGTGCGCTACTTTGCAGTTTCGTCACCCGTACAACCCAGAGAGCATATGCATTTACTGCGACCGGAACTACCTGAGAAACACTCTCCGCTTAAAGCAGATGGTGGCGGCAACCAAATGTATCTCGCCGCAATCTCGGATAAGATGGCACATGTTTTGGGGACCTTGATCGGCTCCGAGTACACATCATTAGTCGCTGGGGCTTCGGAAATAGCAATCGGCGCAGGGTCCCAGGTGTCGATTGACGAGCAAGACTCGGAAGAATGGGAACAGCACTTGGTTGATGTTCTCAACAAGAGCTCCGTACTTCCGTCCACGCAACGGGAAGCGGTCATTCAGGCAAGAATTGGCCAGGGCCAATTCCGAAAGAACGTTTCCGGCATCGAAACTCACTGCCGCATAACAAAAGTGAATGAACCGGCCCACCTCCGGGCAAGTCACACGAAACCATGGCATTCAAGTACTAATGACGAACGCCTAAATGGTGAAAACGGTCTATTGCTCACGCCAACTATTGATCACCTTTTCGATCGCGGATTCATATCCTTTGAAGATAACGGCGACCTCCTAATCTCACCTGTAGCTCGGCCTCGATCGCTTCAGAGTATGGGCATCTCTTTCGAACCAAGAACCAATGTCGGTGGGTTTTCTTCCGGGCAGAAAGGTTTTTTAGCCTATCATCGCGAAAGCGTCTTCCTTGCGCGTAGAGGCGGTATGCAACCTAGTCTCCGGGTGTCAAAGCAGTATCCGACCAGAGACTGATTTGATCGTGCAATTCCCGTTTACTTAAGCGCCAGACCGTTCCGCTTCACTTTCTTGATCGAACACTTGGGGATGGTCAGGCCTTCGGACGTGCGGGTGCAGACGGGACGGGCGCGAGATCGAAGCCGAACTACCGGACCCGGTCACTTCTACGGCCTGCGGATGAAGTCGATGGCGGCCAAGCAGCGCAGCCCGGCACGGGTGGGTCCAAGGCTGGACCCTCCGCAGCCACAGAAAAGGTCAATAAACGTCGGGCGCTCTACCAGAGCATTGGTTCTACAGCCACACGACTTTGATTTCGTTTTCGACGGATTTGAACTCCCGGTCGGCCGTGACCAGTTCGGCTTTGTGGTTCTTGGCCAGCGCAGCGGCGAAGGCGTCAGCCAGGCCGAGCTGATCAGCCGCCTTGTAAGCGGCAGCCGCTTCGGCGAGTTCGCGGTCGGCCGGAACGATCCCCACCGGGGTGTTGGCCGCAAACTCCCTGGCTTGGCCGAGAGCCTCGGCCCCTCGCTTGTTCTTCACGCGGTAGCAGACCTCGGCCCAGTTCACGGCACTCATCAGCATCGATTGCTCCTTTTCCGAGGCGCGATGCATGAGCGCCTCGACGGCCTCCGCCCCAGGTTCGTCAAATAACAAGGCCAACAGGGCCGAGGCGTCGAAGACCACGGCCTTCATTTGCTGCGGTCAGTCTCCAACTCCTTGCGCTCACGTGCCCGTTCTTTCGCCCGATCGTCCAGGTGTTCCTGCACGGCCGACTTTTCGCCGGGCTTCAGTTTGAAGATGCCCCGGAAGGAACTGATGTATTCCTTGGTGACGGGCTGGATCACAAAGCGACCTTCCTGCTCGGCGAAATTGAGCCGGGTGCCCTCTTTCAGACCATATTTCCGGCGGAGGCGCGCCGGTATGACCACCTGCCCCTTGGAGGTCATATAAGCGGTTTCCGGATCGATGGTGACCATGTCGGGAGAAAAGGATAACAATTGAAAGTAAGGCAAGATCCAAAAGTAAGACATTATCCTCGTAAGGAGATATCGGCCGATATGTGTGAATATAGGTTTACCAGTAACGGTAATATAGCAGCCTAAAGCCTGCTATCTACAATCGCTTGACAGGTTATAGATTGCTTTTATGGTATATTTGCTGGTTATAACGTGCATGAACGAGAACCTGAAGAACGTGCTTTTGACCGGTTTGGATTCACGGATTCCTGTGCTCCGGCCGGCACTGGCGAGTGCCTTGAAACCGGCTCGCGGGTGGTTGCGCGCCGTGCGGTCGGTGCTGGGCCTCAGTCAGCAAGATGTGGCGAAGAAAATTTCGACGACGCGACAGTCGTATGCGGGGCTCGAAGCTGCGGAGCAACGGGGCGCGATCAGCCTGAATTCGCTGCAGCGAGCGGCGGAGGCCATGGACTGCGAACTGGTCTACTTCCTCGTGCCGCGCGAGGGGGTCGCGCGCACTTACCGCGAACTCGCGCAACGCTATGACCCGGCGTTCAAGCATCTTCAGGCCACGGAACACTCCATGGCGCTGGAAAACCAGGCCGTGGGTGAGTCTTAATCCAAACTTGCGAGGCGGTGGCGCCAGACTACGTTGCACGCATGAAGCCCAGCGTCATCGTTGTTGATCATGAGATCATGAGCGGGGCGCCTTGCTTTGCTGGAACCCGGGTGCCCGTGCAGTCGCTTTTCGACTATCTGGATGGCGGGCATCCGTTGGCTGACTTCCTCGAGGACTTTCCCACGGTCACCGCAGAGCAGGCGCATCAATTGCTGGCTGAAGCCAAGGCCCGTGTGCTGGCGGTGGCGGAAGAGTAAGCGTCATGCGCATCCTGCTCGACGAGTGTCTGCCGGCCCGGCTGGGCCGCGACCTTATCGGTCACGAGGTGAGTACCACGCCCAAGATGGGTTGGGCCGGACTCAAGAATGGCGCGCTTCTGACCCGCGCTGTGGCCGCAGGCTTGGATGTCTTTCTCACCGTGGACAAGAATTTGCCCAAGCAGCAAAAGCTTCCGGTCTATGCCATGGCGGTGGTCGTATTGCGTTGCTCCACCAACGAAATTAACGACCTCAAGAAACTGGTGCCGGAGCTGCTGGCCAAGCTGACGACCGCCAAGAAGGGCGCGGCTTTGTTTGTCGGATAGACCGGACCAGTAGGGGTAGCTAACGACTCATATCTGCCCTACCTCGGAATCACTGGTCGAAGACCCGTGCCACGCCGGAGCACTACCCTACTTCAGGGCCAGATCGTTCCGCTTAACCTCTTTGATGCTCCACTTGGTGATCGTGAGACCTTTCGCCGTGCGGGTGCTTACCGGCACCGGGGTCAGATCAAAATCAAACTCCCTCACCCTCGCACCGCTGCGGCCGTCGAGCGAGATGTGCACGCTTTTGGGCATGTCCTTCTCTTTTTCGGCAATGTCGAGGTAGATGACCTTCGAGCCTTCACTCTTGGCCAGGGGGTAGAGTTTGTCGCGGCTCAGGCCGCCGATCTGGAACTTCTTGGCGTAGGATTTTCCCTCGGGACCGTCCCGGTAGATCAGCGTGTAGAACTTCGTGTCGCCGTCCTTCGGCCAGATCGCGATGTGCCGGATGTCGAGGCCCATGAAAGTCTTTTCGCCGACCTTGGTGACCTTCAACGAGGCGTCGCCCATGATCGTCAGTACGCTGTCGAGGATCGTGCACTCGGTCACGAACTCGTGCTGGCGCCAGTTTAGGCCGATAAAGCCATCCTCGCGGTTGACGTAGAGGCGCTGGTTGGCCGACACGACCGCCGACGCGTCGATCTGCTCGATTTCGTCGTAGCTGGTCTTGCGCTTGATGCCCTTGCCATACTTCTCCTGCAGCATCTCGAACCACGCCACGGCATACTCGGTGAGCTTCTTGAGGTTGGCCTTCGTCTCCTTGATGCCTTCCTCGATCTTCTTCATGGCCTCGTCCGCCTGGAAACGGTTGTAGGCGGAGATGCGTTTGATGCGGATTTCGGTCAGCCGGACGATGTCGTCGTCGGTTACGTCACGCCGGAGCTGTTTGAGGAACGGCTTCAGGCCGCCGCGGATCTCGGCGAGGACGCTTTCCCACGTCTTCGATTTCTCAATGAGGCGGTAGATGCGCTCTTCGATGAAAATGCGCTCCAGCGAATCCCAGTGCCACTGCTGCTCCAGCTCGCCGAGCTTGATCTCCAGCTCGCGCTTCAGGAGTTCCCGCGTGGACTCGGCGCTGGCCTTGAGAATGTCGCGGACTCCGAGGAACTGCGGCTTGTCGTCGCCCGTTTTCTCGTTGCGCACGATGACGCACGCCGCCGGGTTGAGCTGCACCTGGCAGCTGGTGAAAACGTAAAGCTGCTGGATGACCTTGTCCGGCTCGGCGCCCTGCGGCAGGTGCACGAGAATCTCGACCTTGTCGGCCGTGTTGTCGTCCACGTGCTTGATCTTGATCTTGCCCTTCGCGTTGGCCGCGAGGATGGACTCGATCAGCGACTCCGTGGTGACGCCGTAGGGCAGCTCGGTGACCGCGAGGAGATACTTGGAACGCTCCTCAATCTTGGCGCGCACCTTCACCTTGCCGCCGCGCTCACCGTCGTTGTATTCCGCGAAATCCGCGGTGCCTCCGGTGGGGAAGTCCGGGAGGATGCGGAAGGTTTTCCCCTGGAGATGGTTGATCGCCGCGCGGCAGAGGTCGTTGAAATTGTGCGGGAGGATCTTGGTCGAGAGGCCGACCGCGATGCCGTCGGCGCCCTCGAGCAGGACGATCGGGAACTTGGCGGGGAGCGTGATCGGCTCCTTGTTGCGGCCATCGTAGCTGAGCTGCCACGTGGTGGTCTTCGGGTTGAAGAGCACGTCCTTGGCGAAATTGGTCAGGCGGGCCTCGATGTAACGGGGCGCAGCGGCATCGTCGCCCGTGAGCACGTTGCCGTAGTTGCCCTGCGGCTCGATCAGCCAGGCGCGCTGACCGATCGCCACGAGCGCCGCGCCGATGGACGCGTCGCCGTGCGGGTGGAGCTTCATCGTGGCGCCGACGACGTTGGCGACCTTGTGAAAGCGGCCATCATCCATGTCCCAGAGAGTGTGGAGCACGCGGCGCTGTACCGGCTTCAGGCCGTCGTCGATGTGCGGGACGGCGCGGTCGAGAATGACGTAGCTGGCGTATTCCAAAAACCAGTTGCGGTAGCTCTGCGCGAGCGGAGCCATGTCGTCCTGCACCTTGGCGCCCTTCTTGCGTGGCGGAGCGGGAGGAATGTCCGAGGCGACGACCAGCTCGGCCGACTTTGGAACCGCTTCCGGCGCCGGAGTCTTGTCACTCGTCACTTGCCCCTTGTCACTCGCCGGCGCCGCCGCCGGGGCGGCATCGAGCTGCAACTCAGCCTGGTCGCTTTTCTTGGAGGGTTTCTTCTTGGCCATTTCGGAAGGAGTTTGGGCTCACGCAGAGGCGCAGAGACGCGGAGGGAGGGTCAAAAGTCGTTTACGATGCGTTTGATTCCATCTTTCAGCAGCGGAGCGCCGAAATTGATGAGCAGCCCGAGGCGGCAATCCATCAACTTCAGGTAGGTCAGCAACTGTTTGCCATGCACAGGAACCATGGTCTCGACGGATTTAAGTTCCACGATCACGGACTTTCCCACGATCAGATCGGCGCGGAATCCCTCCTCGAAGTGGATGTCGTCATAGATAATCGGAACGACCACCTGACGCTCGACCCCCAGGCCGCGCTTTTCGAGTTCGTAGGCCAGCACCCGCTCATAGACGGATTCAAGCAATCCGGGACCCAGTCGGGTGTGAATCCGGATAGCCGCATCAACAACCTGACCGGAGATGGCATTCAGGTCCCTCTGCGTCTCTGCGTCTCGGCGTGAGTTCATCAGGCGGTGATCGAACAGCATCGTCTCACGCCGAGACGCAGAGGCGCGGAGGCAGCGAGAACGAAGGGGAACTTGCAAAGAAACGGCAAAGTTCTGATCCGAAGAACCATTTGGATCTCTCTGCGCCCCGGCATCTCTGAGTGACCTCATATGTATCATACTTCCACCAGATCCTTCTCAATCTTGAGGTTGCCGATGATGAAGTCCTGCCGCTCGGGGGTGTTCTTGCCCATGAAGAAGGAGAGCAGTTCGTCGCTGCTGTAGAGGTGGTGGAGGTTAACCGGCTCCAGGCGGATGTTCTCCCCGATGAAATCCTTGAACTCGCCCGCGGAGATTTCGCCAAGACCCTTGAAGCGCGTGATCTCGTGGGTGGCGCCGAGTTCGGCGACCGCGGCCTGCTTCTCGCCCTCGGAGTAGCAATACATCGTCTTCTTCTTGTTGCGCACCCGGAAGAGCGGCGTGTCCAGGATGAAGAGATGGTTGGTGCGGATGAGATCGGGGAAAAACTGCAGGAAGAACGAGATCAGCAGCAGCCGGATATGCATGCCGTCCACATCGGCGTCGGTCGCGATGACTACCTTGTTGTAGCGCAGGCTGTCGAGCCCCTCCTCGATGTTGAGGGCCGACTGGAGCAGGTGAAATTCCTCGTTCTCGTAAATGACCTTCTTGGAGAGGCCGTAAGTGTTGAGCGGCTTGCCCTTCAGTGCGAACACGGCCTGCGTCTGCACGTCCCGCGTGGCCGTGAGCGAGCCGGCGGCCGAGTCACCCTCAACGATGAACAGCGTGCTCTCCTCAGCGCGCTCGTTGCGGTCGCCGAGATGGAGGCGGCAGTCGCGGAGTTTCCGGTTGTGGAGCGAGGCCTTTTTCGCGCGGTCGCGGGCGAGGCTGCGGATGCCGGCGAGCTCCTTGCGCTCGAGTTCACTCTCCTCGATGCGCGACTTGATGCGATCGGCGGTCTCCTTGTTTTTGTGCAGGAAACCGTCGAGGGACTGCTGCACGAACTTGCCGATAAACTCCTTGATCGTCAGGCCACCCGGGGCGATTTCGCTGGAGCCGAGTTTGGTCTTGGTCTGCGACTCAAACACCGGCTCCTGCACGCGGACCGAGATGGCGGCGTCGATCGACTGGCGGACGTCGGCGGCGTCGTAGTCCTTCTTGAAAAAATTGCGGACGGTCTCAACCAGCGCCTCGCGGAACGCGGCGAGATGCGTGCCGCCCATGGTCGTGTGCTGGCCGTTGACGAACGAGAAATACTCCTCGCCGTAATGCGCGCCGTGGGTGAAGGCGATTTCGATGTCCTCGCCCTCGAGGTGGATCACCGGATAGAGCGGCTCGCCGCTCAGCTCCTTCTCGAGGAGATCCTTCAGGCCGTGCTCCGACTTGAATGACTTGCCGTTGAACGTGAGCGTGAGCCCGCGGTTCAGGAAGGCGTAATTCCAGAGCATGTCCTCGATGAACTCGGCGCGGAACTTAAAATCCTTTCCGAACAGCGCCTCATCCGGCGTGAACTCAATCAGCGTGCCGTTGCGCTCGTCGGACTTGGTGACCTTGTGGTCCTTCTTGAGTTTACCCTTCTCGAACTCGACCACCTTGGTGTCGCCCTCGCGGATGGCCTGGGCGAGGAAGCTGGACGAGAGGGCGTTGACGGCCTTCTGGCCGACCCCGTTGAGGCCGACGGATTTTTGGAAAGTCTGGCTGTCGTATTTGGCACCGGTGTTGATGATCGAGACGCAGTCGATGAGTTTGCCGAGCGGGATGCCGCGACCGTAGTCGCGGACGCGCAAGGTGCGCTCATTCAGCTCGATCTCGATCTTCTTGCCCTGCCCCATCGCGAATTCGTCGATGGAGTTGTCGATGGTCTCCTTCAGCAGGACGTAGATGCCGTCCTCGGCGTGGGTGCCATTGCCCAGGCGCCCGATGTACATGCCGGGGCGCAGGCGGATATGCTCGAGGGAGGAAAGGGTCTTGATGCTGGCTTCGGTGTAGGCTTGGGCCATGGAGGGGTGTTGGGCGCACGCTGTCCCGGCGCGACGCGGCGTGACAAGCGAAATTCCCGGGCGGGCCGCGCGAAAATTTTCCGAGGGAAACAATTTTGAAGGGCGACGGGCAGGAATTTCCACTGCAATTTCATCGACGGCGCGGACGCGGCGAGTTGCGCTGCAGGCCATGAAAATCACCTACTACCTCGAGATCCTTTCATCGTGGTGCACCTTGGTTGAACCTACCTGGGACGCGCTCAAGACGCGCTATGCCGGCCGCGTGGAGTTCGAGTGGAAAATCGCGCTGATGAAGCCCCAGGATTTCCCGGTCTCGCGCGAACAGTGCGACTGGTTTTACCGCCGCAGTGGCGCGACGGTGATGAATTGGCCGGTCATGCTCAACTCCGGCTGGTTCGAACTCGCGCGCAAGGGCCTTTACGCAGCTCCGAACCTCGTCGCCGAGGCGGGCCGTGACTTTGGTTTCTCCGGCGATGAGCTCCGCCGGGCGCTCGCGCATGCCGCCCTGGGCGAAGGCCAAAAGGTGGGTGACCTGGCCGTGTCCGTCGCAGTCGCGGCCAAGGCCGGCAAGATCAACGCGAAGAAACTCCGCGCGGCCGCCGAATCCAAATCGGTGCTCACGCGCGTCCAGGCAAGCACGCAGGAATTCGACTCACACCAGATCAACCAGCGCCCCGCTTTCATCCTGACCGACGCCATCGGTGACAAAACCGTCTTCTCTGGCTTAGTGCGCCTCGAACCGCTTACCGCCACGATCGACGCCATGCTCAGCGACACCGCCGCCTACGCCTCCCACGCCGCTCACTACAGGGCATACGGGGTCTACAGGGCATACGGGGTCAGCCCCTAAGTCTTGTAGCTAGTCTATCTTTTATCATTTGCGCTGCAGGTCTTTGGGAGTTTAGACACTCACTTACGTAACGACTGACGGCGTCAGGCGCTCCCATCCCCAATTGTTCACTCAGCCAGCGGTTGCTGACGCTGCTGCGCTGTTTCAACCATGTGGCCACGGCGATTTTCCAAGGAGCTGACTTTGGATCGGAGTGACCAGTGGCCAAATCGCGTTCCAGGATGCGCAGCGCCTGGTCGAGCAGCTTCTTCCACTCGACGCGGTTGATCTCCCCGACTTCCTTGCCTCCCCAATCTTGGGCGTTGGGCATGCGTTTGAACTTACCCAGCAGATTTTTCTGGAAAGCGTCGCCGCCGTAGACCCAGCCGCGGCTCATGCGATCGAAGGCCGCGTCTTTCTGCCGGCCTTCGTCCTCCATCAGCCATGCGAGATGGTCGTGATAGGCTCGCCACCCATGAGGCGTGTCGGTGAGTCCGCCGTTTTCCTGCAACCACGTCTGACAGAGGAGAAATGCCGGTCGTTCCGCGGCCTCCCGCATAAAATACCGGTAGCTCGACCAGCGAAATTGCGCGATCTGCTCCAAGGTCACAACTTTGGCTCGCACGGGGTTGAGGTGGATGTAGTTCACCAACTGTGAAAGGTGGCGGCCCGGCTCCACCAGGATCGCCTGATAGCGTCCCTGAAACGCCCGGCCGTGTTCCCCGCGGAAACGGTTGAAGCGGTTTCCGAACGTGCTCTGCAGCCAGTGCACCCCGGTGACCAAATTTCCCGACGGCGTCTCCACCGCGAGATGGTAGTGATTCCGCATCAGGCAGAAGGCATGCAGACGCCAGTCCATGCGCTCGCAGGTCTGAAACAGGCATTCGATAAACGCCTGCGCGGCCCCAGCCGTATCAAACAGATCCGCCTTATAATTACCCCGGTTCAACACGTGGTAAATCGCACCTGCGAACTCTATGCGGGGTCTTCGCGCCATAAGCTGATCACATTAGCCAATTAACAAAATTATAACTACAAACATTAGGGGCTGACCCCATAGCTGTGCTTTTCCTTTTCGCCGGCGGTGACGGCGACGGGGAGTTGGTTTTCCTTGGGGGGAAGGGGGCAGGTCGCGAAGGGGGTGAAGGCGCAGGGCGGGTTCTGGGCTTTGTTGAAATCGAGGATGACTTTGCCGTCACCGGGATGGTCGGCGTAGAGGAAACGCGCCGCAGCATACGTCGTGTCCCCGCTCGTCTGGTCCGAGATGATGAAAAACAGCGGCGCATCCGGGTCCTCCTGGATTGGCAGCAGTTCATACGTGTGACCGTCGCGCGTGAAGACCGCTTTCCCCAGGATCATCGCCGGCGCCACCGTGCCCATGATGTTCCGGATCGGAACTTCCTTCGGTTTATCAAACGGCACCCACTCCGCTTCGATCCGCCAGGTCGGATCGATCGGGAAATAATCGAGCCCGATAAAATGGGTGCGCGATTTCGCCTCACTGTCCTTCACCCGCAGCGCCTTTTTCCCGTCCCGCTCGATCACATACAGGCTCACCGTTCCCACCGTCACCATCGTCGGCTTGCCCCGCGTGTCGTCCCGCAAATTCGCCGACAACGCCGGTTCGCCTTCGATCCGCACATCGATTCCGGGATTGAACGCCGCCTTTACCAATCCGTTCGGTGCGAGCGTAAGGGCCCCGAGATGCGCCGGCCCGTTCGCCAGCATCACGGCATTGTCTGGCGCCGTGCCCACGGTGTTTTCCCCGGGCTGCAGGAAATGCAGCCCGATCAGCGTCAGCCAGCCATCAGGTTTCGTGAGATTCGCAGCGCGCTGCGCTTGCCACACCTGAATTTCCTGCACGTAGGGATCTGCTGCCGTCGCGGGCGCCAGCTCCGATGAGGAGGCCGTTGCCGGCTTCAGCTCCGACGTGACGACAGCCGCCGCCAGCCCCAACACGCCCACCAAGCTGCCCACGCCCCACCCGGCCCAAGTCGTGATTTTCATGTCCGGGATGCTACGCGAACCCGCCCGCGCCGCCAGTCCGTAAGCGGTTTTCTCTTCGGCCGGCTAGAGCTCGGCCCGCTTCACGCCCGAACTGCTGAATACCTGTCGGGGACAACCCGCCCCAAAAAACCACCCGTGCCCCGAATCGTTCAATCAGATCGCCCCCGGCGTCTGACGTCACCGCCCGGGCTCCCATCACGGGCTCGTGGCCGCGATGGAGGCGGAGAGCTTTTTCAGCGTCAAATCGCGTTTGAAACTGCGCGCCACGAGCAGCAGCGCCACCGCGGTCAGCAACGCCCCTTCAAAAAACGCAATGCCGGGGATGTGAAATGAGCGCGCCGGGGAAATCGCCCAGCCAAAACTATGGGTCGCAATGAAGGGACCAGGGATGCCGGCCGCGCTCTGCAACCCCGTCAGGACCCCTTGCACGCTGCCCTGCTCATCGGGCGGCACGTGTTTCGTGATGTAAGACTGCAGGGCAGGAGTGGCGATGCCGGCGAAAGCTCCGACACAAATGATGACGTAAATCATCCAGCCATGCGTCGCCAGACCGTAGCCGATCAATGCGGCGATGGAGATACAGAGGCCCAGGACGACCGCCCGGGTGTCGCCGATCCGCGGGACAATCCGCTTGATGAGCAACCCCTGCACAAGGCCGCTGGCTACGCCGACGAACGCCAGCGAGATGCCGATGCCCTTGGGCCCCCAGGCATAGCGGTAATCCATGTAGAGCGCCCAGGTGGAATAGAGCATCGTCTGCGACAGCATCAGAATGAAATACGATTCAGCCAGCGCCAGGACGGCGGGAAATCGTTTCAAGGCGAGCAGCGCGCCAATCGGGTTCGCCCGTTTCCAATCAAATTTCCGCCGATTCTCCTCCTTCAACGATTCGGGCAGCATGAAATAGCCCCAGAGCCAGTTCAGCGCGGAACAGCCACCCGCCACCCAAAAGGGCAGGCGGAGATCAATACTGCCGAGCAGCCCCCCGATGACGGGGCCGATCGCGAAACCCAGGCCAAAGGCGGCGCCAATGATGCCAAAGGCTTGGGCGCGCTTCTCCGGCGCGGTCACGTCAGCGATGTAGGCGTTGGCCGTGGAGAGCACGCCAGCGGTGAAACCGGCAATGGTGCGGGCCACAAAAAACCAGATCAGATTGGGCGCCATCGCCATGATCACGTAGTCCGCCGCCGATCCCGCCGTCGCGATGAGGATAATGCGCCGCCGGCCGTAGCGGTCAGAAAGCGCGCCGAGAATCGGCGAGCCGACAAACTGCATCAGCGCGTAGATGCTAATCAGCCAGCCATAGGTGTAAGAACCCGAAGCGATACCCTCGCCTTGAAGTTGGACGACGAGTTTTGGCAGGACGGGAATCAGCAGTCCAAATCCGACCACCGAAAGTGCAACCGTGACGAAGATGAAGCTCACGGCGGGCTTCCGGGCGGACGGATTGCTCATTCGGGCATATTTGAGGCCGCTGGTTGCTTGGCGAGCCTGCAAACGTCCGGGCCGGAATCACGATGACGGGGAACCCAAACGGTTTCGCCGCTACCATGCTACAGCCCACCCTGGTGCCTGGCACCTCTCCTCCAATATCCAACCCTCTACTCCCATGATCACATTCCTCACCGTCCTGATGCCCATCGCGGCCGCTGGTTATTCCCTGATTTACCTTCTCCTCGGCGGCGGTTTCTTCGGCGCCGTGGTGATCTTTATCATCGCGAAAATGTTCGGGAAGTAAGCCGCAGTTTTGGGTGGGGTGGCTCTGCCCGTTTCCTCAACTGCGTCAGCTTTCTTCCTCCCTTGAGCGTCGACTTAGGTGACGGGCGCTCGATCGTGGACGTCCACCGACGCACGCCCAAGATAAGCACTTGGATGGTTGTGGCCGTGGCGGCCTCCATGATTTTTGGCCCCCCTCCCCCTCCCCCCCGGGCTGTTCCATTTCGAGTGATCTCCCGCCGGCGTCTTATCGGGCGGATCAGCGCAATTCCGGATAAAAATCACCGGTACCTGTGACTTTGAAACTTGGCAGGCGTCATTGAATTCCATGGAACACTTCCCCCGTAGTTTTCGTCCCAAGGATCCGACCATGAACTCCTCCAAGTTTGCTTTAACCGTCTTAGCCCTCACCGGCCTCCTGACCGGCTGTGTCGGCACAGGCCCCAATACCCAACAGGGAGCAGTCGGCGGCGCGGCTCTTGGCGCTCTTGCCGGTGCCATCATCGGCAACAACAGCGGCAGCCACAACGGCGCCTCCGGCGCACTGATTGGCGCCGCCGCGGGTGGCGTTCTCGGCGGCACAATGGGCAACAGCCTCGATCACGAACGCGGCACGCTTTACACGTCCGAGGCCCAGGCTACGACCAATGTCGTCGTATCCCAGCCTCCGGCTCCACCGCCTCCGCCGCCCCAAGTCGTCGTTTATCAACCCGGCCCCGGCTACGTCTGGGTCAACGGCTACTACGCCTATGACGGCGCCCAATACGTCTGGGTCGGAGGCCGCTGGGTCCGTCCGCCGCACCGCCGTTATCGCGGTTACGTCCAGCCGCACTGGGAACATCGCCGCGGCGGCTACGTTTACATCCAGGGCTACTGGCATTGAGGGAGCGGGCGGAGGTCGGGCTTTACGCCCGATACGCTGATATCGAGCGTGAAGCCCGACCCACATCGATCCTTCTTAAAAATGGCAGAGCCCCGCCACTGGGCAGGGCTCTGCTCTCCTTCTTTTCTCGCTGTCTGCGTTGAACGCCAGACTTACGGCTTCAGCTTCGGCTCGGTCGTCTTGACCAGCGCCTCGGCGTCCGCGTCCGCCAACACCAGGCCGTTGTGATGGGCCTTGGCATGGTCCTGCAGGATCGCCACGACCTCCGACTTGTCGTGGCTCTTTACGCTGAAGCTGCAGGGCGACTTGCACCTGGCCGAATAGGTCGGCGGCTTGGGTTCAGCGGACTTCCCCGCGTCGGCGGCGACGGCGGATAGACTGACAGTGAGGCCGCAGCAGACGGCGAACAACGCGGCGATCAGGTTCCTTTTCATGACTTTTCTCCTTGGGGTTTGTTTGGTTTTGGCGGTCCGAAGGCCGCCGGTTGACTGATTTAACTGGGACAGGTGCGCCCGACTGACCCTGAGCACGCACCAGCCTTTACTGCGGCCCACAATTCGCGATGCTCCGTCCTCGCGGGAGTCCACCCGCGTTATTATTCCGTGATTGTCTGCATAGTAACCGACATGGAAGGCCTCGCCGGCGTGAGTGACTGGGAACAGTGCTACGCCGCGGATGACTCCGCGCCCGAATACCTGCAAGGACTCGCGCAACTCGCCGCCGACACCAACGCCACGGTCGCCGGCTGCTTCGATGCCGGCGCCTCGGAGGTCATCGTCTGGGATGGACACGGCCGCAACCGCCAGCAGGCCTTCACCCGCGTCGCCCTCGATCCGCGCGCGTCACTGCGGAAACTGGAGCACGCCCTTCCGATCAAACTCGGCGGACTCGACGGGAAAGTCACCGGCGTGCTGATGGTCGGCCAGCACGCCATGGCCGGCACGGTGAACGGCTTTCTCGACCACACCCAGATCCCCAAGGAGCTTTGCCGCTTCCGGATCAACGGGGAAGAACACGGTGAGATGAGCCAGTTCGCGCTGTACGCCGGCGCCTGCGGCGTGCCGCTCCTGCACGTGTCGGGCGACGAGGCGCTCTGCACGGAGGCCCGCCAGCTCTTCCCCTGGGTCGCGACCACCGCCACCAAGCGCGGCACCGGCTGGGCGACGTGCGAACTCTATCCTGTAGGCGATGTGCGGGCCAAGATCCGGCGCGATGTCGCGGCCGCGCTCACGAACCGCGCCGCCGCACGCGCTTGGAAATTGCCCATGCCGGCCGAGGTGTCGGTCGAATTTGCCTTCAGCGCGCTCGCCGACCCGATCGCCGCCATTCCCGGCGTACGCCGCCCGCACGCGCGCACGGTCGCGTGGAACATCCCTGACCCGCGTTTCATCTACAACTGGCCCTCAGCAGAATGGCACCCGGCGCCGTGAGCGGTCTCGGCCGCCGATTTTCCCGCGAAGGCCTCAAGGACCGCGAAGCTCAGCCAGAAAACCAATTCCCGTTTCCGTGGATTGAACAGGCTTGGCCTTCGCGACCTTTGCGCTCTTCGCGGTTAATCAAGTCCGCTTCGTGGCCGCCAGCTGGTCAATCAACACCGCGACATACGACGTGAACCCGTGGTTGCAGCTCACATTCTTCTGGAAGAGCTCCCAAAGTGTGCCCGTCGTCTTCGCCATCGGCAGGTAATTTTTCATCAACTCGCGACGGGCCGCCTCGTGCTCACCGTTTTCAATCAGCAGCTGAAAGCGCATGATTTTTCCCACAAAGACATTCGCCGGAAGCAGCGTGCCATAGTCGGCGCGCACCAGCCGCTGCCAGAGGGCCTTCTCGCAGCGCGGCGTGGCCAGGCCGGTGAAGAAGGCGTAATACTGGCACACCTCGCTGGCGTCGTTGCGGACGACGAGCTGGTGGTGGTGGTCGCGGACCGCATGGTCGAGGAACACGCCGTCGCGCCAGGACAATTCGCGCACCGTCGCGTCGATCCGCGCCGCCTGAGAGGCCAGTTTCGGTTCGCGCAGCAACTGCGCGGCCGAGCGCAGCATCATCGCATAGAGCATGTTCGTCGGGAAGTTTACCTCCTTGACGAAGTCGTTCGCTTTCGACCATTCGACGAAAATCCAGCTCTCGAGCCGCTCAAGGAGCCCGCGCTCGTTTTCGAACTTCCGGAAATAGTCCACCAACCCCTGCACACAGCGCCGGATCTGCGGCTGCCACTCCGCCGGCAGCCGGCGCACGCGGCGCGCCTCGTCGAGCTGGATGACGAGAAACATCGCCCAGTTCGGAATGAATTCGTTCTTCAGCGGTTCCGCCGGATAGCACATCGGCACCATCCCGCGCGGCAGTTCGGGCCGCGGCGGCATCACGAGGTAATTCTGCAGGAAGGCCCGCTCGATGGGGTTGTCCCCGGTGAGGTGCCACTCGGCGCGCGCCGTAAACAGGCTGTCGCACAGCCATCCCGCCCGTTCGCGTCCCGGACAGTCCATGAAAAGGTCGAGGGCGTTCTGCCGGTAGCTCGCCAGCGCGGCCCGGCGCACGCGCGCTGCGGCGGGTGCCAGCGAACGGGGCCCCGCGCGCAAAACCGTGCCATTCTGATAATGGCGCAGGTGGATGTCCGAGACCTCAACCGTACCCGACCAGGCGATGACCTGCAGATGCTGGAACGTGTACGGTTCGAACGCTTCAAAGTCGACGGTGGCGCCCGGCGCCAGGTCGAGCCAGATCACGTTTTCGCACGACGAGCGGTCGAACTTAATCTGGCCTTCCACGAGAATCTCGTCGAACACGAGCAGCAGGCGCGCGCCTTTCCGGCTCTGGGCACGAACCGCAGGAAACCCGGTGCAATCGCCGCCAAAGTCCGCGCGCACCCAGGCGCGGGGGCGCAGCGTGAGGGGAAGGCCCCGTTGCAGTCGCGCCGTCCCGGTGGACTGGAACGTCGTGCCCGCGAGCGGCGTGTAAACTGGCCAGTCCAGCCGTTCGACGGGAAAGCCGGCGGAGGTCTTGGGGACGTCGAAGATATGGCGCCACTTTTCCGACTTCGCGAATACGGCCGCGCGGAACGGCAGGGCCCGCCCCGTCACCGCGCTCACCCGGGGCTGGGCCACGGAAAGATCGGGATAGGCCATGCCCCGCGGCAGCCAGGTGCGCGCGTAACTCACGCGGGCCAGCGGGAGCGGACGCTTCGGCGCGTAACCCGGCTCGCGCCAGGTGAGACCGGCTGCGCTCATTCGATACGCTTCGGCAAAGGCACGCTGATAGCTGAACCGCTCGACCCTTTGCACGCGCTCGGTCCGATGCTCGGCCCTAAAGCCGCCGTCGCGCGGCGCGGTCCACGCCACGACCGTTTTGCCCACGACAATCTCCGCGCAGCAGAACGCCGGCTCATTCGTCGAACAAAACGTCGGGACGCCATACTCCATCACCTCGATCACCGTTCGCACCAAGCCGGTGGCGTCGGCCGATACCGCCCACTCGTCCACGCGCGCATGCTTGTGCGCCGTGCGCGCCGGGCCGCGACCGACGAGCACGCCGTTCACCCACACCCGGTAGGCCTGCGCCGCGGCCATCCGCAGGGTGGCGGGGCGCGAGCCGGGCAGCTCCACGCGCGCGTGAAAGCTCACCCAAGTATTCATCCGGCCCGCCAGTTTTTTCGGCCAGACGGAAATTGCGCGGGCGAAGGGGCGATAGGATTTCATCGAGAGGGCAAAGTTACGCTGCACCCGCCCCGCAGCTGCGGGATACATGGAGCCGGCTCCGCCAGCGCTAGGCATTCACCGGCTTCAGTGGACCGGCGGTGGCGGGCAGCACGGCGACATATTGGTAGGTCGGCTCCTTCGCCTGGCGCTGGAGCACGGAGATAATGTGGCGCCACACCGCGACCAGCCCGTCGGGCGCCGGCGGTACATCGTGGCGCACGGCCAGGTGGAGCTGCCTAAGATTGTAGCAGGGCACCGCGGCGAACATGTGGTGCTCCATGTGGTAGTTCATCTGCCAGAAGAGAAATGCCGTCACGGGATTCAGCAGCACGGTGCGGCAGCACAGGCGGAAATCCGGCACCTTGTCCTGCAGGCCGATGTGCTGGGTGTTGTTACAGAGGAAAAACAGCCAGCCGCCGTAAGACGGCGTGAGCGAGATCAGCACTGGGATGATCCATAGCCCGAAGTAGAGTGACACCGCTGTAATCAACACGTGCCCGGCGAGCACGACGCGCGCCCACAGGATCGGGACGCGGCGCAGTTTCGGCTGGTCGGGCGGATAGCAGATCAACTCCCACGCGCCGGTGAACCGGCCGCAGGCGAGCCGCAGCGTGTAGAGGAACATCCAGCGCATGCCGCGCGGGTTGAAAAACGCCTGCTCGAGGAAGTTCTTCACCATCAGCTTGGTCGGCAGCACCACTTCCTGGTCGTCGGGATTGTGCAAGGTGTAGCGGTGATGCCGCTGGTGGCTGGCGCTGAACACGTCGGGGTGCAGCCAGTAGAGAAACGAAAACAGCCGGAGGAAGATCTCGTTGAAGATCTTCGTCTTGAACACCGTGCCGTGGCCGAGCTCGTGCATGCCGTTGACGATGAAATTCGCCACCGTGCCGTGCACGAAAACCAGCAGCACTGTGAGATACCACGGCTGGTGATGAGACCACGAGAGAAAGGCCAGCGTCGCCGTCGTCGCGTAGCACGCGAGGAAACCGAGCGTGTAAACGAACGCCTTCGCGTCGCTCCTCCGGTGCAGTTTTTTAAAGACGTCCGTCGGGATCGGCGTGCGATACCAGTCAATGACGGGTGGGGTGTGCGGCTCGGCCATACAGGGTCGGGTATTGGGAACGGCGCCATGCTTGGCAAGCCCGTTGCCGCTGAATAAACCCGGCGACTTCAATGGAAGGGGAACGGACCTCCCGGTCCGTTGATGGGCGGGGGGACGGCACGACGAAACGGACCGGGAGGCCTGTTCTCCGTCATGCTCCGACGTCGCGCGTGCGGTGCCGCGCCAGCTCATCAAGCAGCTCCGGAAACGCCGCCCGCACCGGGGACTCGGCGAGATATTCCGCCGCCTTGGCTTTGGCGCCGCGCGAACAAAGCCCGGCATACACGTGCAGCTCGAACTGACGCCGCAGTTTCGCGTGCTCCATTTGCAGTCCAAGCGCGGCCAGCAGGAACAGCAGCGCCTCCATCGTGCAGAATTTCCCCTCCCCTGCCTGCGATCGCAGCCAGTAGCGGCTCGCACCGGTCATGGGCAGGGAGATTTTCCGCCCCCACGGCTCCACTGCCCGCATCAGTTCCCCGGCCTGACGCCAGGTGCCGTCGAGCAGCAGCACCTGCAGGTCCGATGGCGGCGGCGGGACCGCGGGCAGAGGCTCGCCCAGAGGGTGCAGGATCCAGAGGTTCTTGCCGGGTTGGATGATCGTCTCCGGTTCGAGCGGACGTTCCCGTCGGTAAAGATGCACATTTGCCGTCGGAATCAGGCGCCGGATGAGGTGCCCTGTGCTGCTCGGCCGCCATGCTTCCATGTGATGCATGAGGACGTCCACCGTCACCGGGCTGTTTACTTCCTCGAATCCGGCGCAGATACACCATCGGGGCGGAAGCTGGCAGCGTCCGCACCGCGGACTGTGTTTGAGGACCACGCTTCGCGCCATCGTGGCTCCATCCGGCAAGACATTGCGCCGCCGGTCAACCCGGAGTTCGCCCGCGCGGAGGTTTAATTCGCTAATCCCGGTTACCGCGGGTACGGTGCCGGGTTCCGCAGTCCAATTGATTAACGAAAGATTCTCCCATGGCCCGTCCCGTCCACCGCCGCACCATCACTTTTGCCCAAAAAGCCTACAGCTACGACCCGCATGAGCGCATCGAGTCGATCGGCGGGCTCAACTCCGACAAGTCCCGTTGGAAGCTGTCCCAGCAGGCCGCCATCACGGCAATCGAGGCGGGCACCGACGAATTTTTCGTAACGACCAAGGACCGCACGGAACGCATCATTGTCGTGACCTACGCCGGGCAGAAATATCTCAAGACCGAGCACGAGAGCAAAGGCGCCGACAGCCTCCTTGCCTTGCCTTCCAGTTAATAAAAAACGCGGCGTCCCGGTCGCCCGGAATCGCCGCGTCGAATCGGGCGAAATCGTTACTGCCAATACCCGCGCACAAACACGTTGGCGCCGGCCCGGGTTTCCCAATGGGCCGCAACGTAGGTCGTGCTCATCGGTGGGGGAATTTCCCAATGCCCGGCAGTCCAAGTGTAGGCACTCCCGTTGAAATCCCAGTAACCGGGCACCCAGAGCGCATTCGCGCCCGGTGACGGCGGCATTACGTCGTTGAGCGGGGCGGGAACCGCCGGCGGCGCCTGCTGCACGATCGTCCTCCGATAATATGCCGTGGGCTGGGGCTGGGAAGCGCCGTAAACCGCGCCTTCCTGGTTGTCCTTGGCATTGCCGATCGTGCCACCGGCCAGGCCACCTGCGATGGCGCCGATCAACGCACCGGCGCCGGCATCGCGATTGCCGCTGTTGTTCCCGATGATCGCACCGGCCAGGGCGCCGAGGGCGGCACCGCCGACTGCGCCGGACTGCGTGTTGGGGCCAGTCCCCACACATCCGGTGAGGAGTGCGGAAATGGCCAGGGAGGAGATGAGGAGTGTTTTCCGATTCATGGCTGGTAAATGTGTCTCAATGAAGTCGAGGAAGCGCGGTTACGATTAATGCCGGCCACGGCCGCCGTGACGTCCGCCACCATCGTAATAGCCACCGTGGTGGCCCCCGTGGTGGCCCCCGCGATAGCCACCCCGGTAAGAGCTGCCGCCGTAATAACCCAAACCAAAGCCTAGGCTCACCGATACCGGTGAATACCAAGGTGAGTAATAGGAGGCGGGATAATAATACGGCGAGTAATAGACCGGCGCGGGCGCGGAGTAATAGACAACTTGGGGCGCAGCCGGCGCCGTGACGTAGACGACCTGCGGCGCGGGTGACGTCGGCGCTGCAATCGTGGTGGTCGAAACCGTCGCGGGCAGGCTCGTCGGAGCACTACCCGGGGCACTCCCAGCCGCCGGCAGGAGCATGTAAGCGACGGTGTTCGTCTGTCCGCTGGCGGTGCGATAAACCAACGTCATTTGCGACGCGGTCTGGATGATCTTGTCGATCGTCAGTCCCTGGGCCGCGGCGACGTTCGAAAGTTCGGTCGCGGAGGGCAGTCGGGGCGAATAGACGACTTGGGTGGGCTGGGGAGCGGCGGTGGTGTCAGCCACCTCCGCGTTGGCCACCTGAGCGCTGGCGCCGCAGGTAAAGAGGCCCGCCGCGATGACGAAGGCCGGGAAAAGTTTAGTTTTCATGATTGGAGTGGGATGAAAGATACTACGGGTGAGACTGCGAAAGGGACGAAATTGTGCCGTGATATTTTATCAGGAAAAAGGGCGGTATAACCGGAAAGCACGCTATTCCCCGCCCCCGGTTTTGCAAACCAGACCTGGGTCCTGCAGGTCGGGCTTTATGCCCGATGTCCGGCATCTGAATATCGAGGGTAAACCCTCACCTACGCGGAACTGAGGTGCCAATTCTGGCAAAGCGGGCAAAGGTAGGCTTTCCGTGAACGCCCTGCGCCCGCGATCATAGCGGCATCCAGGGCATCCCCCTGACTGCGATACCGGCGCTTGCGGGTGCAGCGGTGTTTCCTCTCCTCGGCGGTAGGCATTTTCATGAGGGGAGCGGGGAAGACAGCCTGGCCCACCCGCCCCGGCCGCACAAGCCGGGCTTTATTATCATCCGTGGCCCAACCATGGTCTGATTCCGCTGTCCATCCCTTGTACCTCACCCCTCAACTCAGCCTCCCCCTCCCCATGGCGCATATCTTCCTCGCAATCTTCCTGATCGTGTTCGGCCTGAACATCATCGTCGGTCTCTCGATCCCGATGTGGGTTATCGGTATACTCGCCCTCGTTGCCGGCCTGCTCCTCATCATGGAGCACTTCCGTGTCCGCGTGGACAAGAAGCTACCCTGACCCTGAGTCAGGCCGCGCGCCGGAGCAGCCGCAGGTTGACGCTTGCGACCACCGCCCCGAGGACCGCCCCAGCCAAAACGTCGAGCGCGACGTGCTGGCGGGTGGCGATCGTCGAGTAGAGAATTCCCAGGCACCACAGCCAGTTGAGAGTCCGTGCGACCCGGCCCGCACCCATCTCAGTGAGCAGGCGTTGAAACCAGCAGGCGGTGAACACTGCAAACGCCACGTGTAACGAGGGGCAGGCATTGCCCGAGGCATCGACTTTTTCCAGCATGGCAAAAAAGGGGTGCCCCGGCAGCCCGAGCGCCGACGTGGGCACAGCCGTCGGCCAAAAAAAGAAGATCCCCAACCCGATCACACTGAGGACGACCACGGCCAGCAGGTAGGAGCTCAGCTCACGGCGTTCGGTTAAAAACGCCGGTCCGAGCGATACGTAAATCCACAGCGAAATATACAACCCGAGCGCCTCCGGCCGAAAGCCGATCCAGCGGTCCACGGCCGTGAGTGGCATGATCGTGATGGGGTAAAAGGGGTGGTGCAGCACCCAGAAATAAACGATGAAGAAAAACGTCATCCCGAGCGTCGTGCCGATGCACTTCGCCACCCAATGCGTGCGCAGCCGGGGATAAAGTTGGCGAAGCCAACTGGCGTGGGGTGGTAGCGTCTCCCGCAAGTCCATGAAGGGCCCGCAGTAGGCCGGCTGGCCGCGCCCACCGCAAGCCGTCATGCGCAGGTGGGCGGGCACGTCCCTGTGCCCGCATTCAAATCTCACTCGACTATGGAATAGAACAATCCATCCGGCCACCGGGACGTGGCCGCCCACCCGCTCAGGCGCACCCACTCAGGCGCGCGCCACCCGCAGGATCGCCGCAACGCTGCGGTCCACGTCGGCCTCGGTCGTCGCCCACGAAGACACACTGATCCGCATCGCTGTCCGTCCCTGCCACACCGTCACGCCGCACCAGCACGTGCCATCGGCCTGCACACCTTGGATAACGCGGTTGGTTTTCTCCGCGTCGCCAAACGCCACCAGCACTTGGTTCAGCACCACCTCGTTGAGAATTTCACAGCCGCCCGCCGCGAGTTTTTGGGCGAAGCGCTGCGCCTGCGCGCAGTTGGCCTCGATCATCGCGGCCAGGCCTTCTCGTCCGAGCGAATGCAGCGCCGCCCAGACCTCGACGCCGCGGGCGCGCCGGGACAGTTCGGGCGTAAAATCCGCCGGATTGCGAAACTCACTTTGCGTCGGGAGATACTCGGCCGTGATCGCCATCGCCGCCTGCAACGCCAGCGGGTCGCGCACGAACGCGAGGCCGCAATCATAGGGCACGTTGAGCCACTTGTGGGCGTCGGTCGCCCATGAGTCCGCGTCCGCGATCCCCGCCGCCAGGTGCCGGCGCGCCGGCACCGCCGCCGTCCAGAGCCCGAAGGCACCGTCCACATGCACCCACGCGCCCGCGGCATGCGCGACGCGGCAGACCTCGCTGATCGGATCAAACGCGCCGGTATTCACGTTGCCAGCCTGCACGACGACAATCGTCGGACCCGACATCGCGGGCATTTGATCGGCGCGCATCCGCCCCTGCCCGTCCACCGGCACCTTCACGACGCGGGTCCGGCCAAGGCCGAGGATGCCGAGCGACTTCGTCACCGACGGATGCACTTCGCCTCCCGCGATGACCGTGATCGGCGGCGCGCCGAAAAGCCCCTGCGCTTCGACATTCCAGCCGGCGGTTTTCAGCACGGCGTGACGCGCCGCGGCCAGCGCGCAGAGATTCGCCACCGTCGCGCCGGTCACAAACGCGCCGCTGCAGCTCGGAGGCAGTTGCAAAATATCCAGCAGCCACCGCAGCGCCACCTGCTCAAACAAGGCCGCGCTCGGCGTCGCGCGATAATAGGCGGTGTTCTGGTCCCACGCACCCGCCAGCCAGTTGGCCGCGAGCGTCACCGGGAGCGCGCCGCCGATGACAAAGCCAAAGAACCGCGGACCCGCCATCGCCATCGTCGCCGGGGAACCGACTTCGTCCAGGAGCCGCAGCGTTTGGGCCGGGTCGCCCGCTTTCGCCGGCAACGCCTCGTCCAGCAGGCCCAGTTTCGCGATGGCAGACGCAGTGGGGGCGACGGCCCGCGATTCCAAACCCTCGAGATAACGAATCGCCCGGTCCGCGGCATCGGTCAGGATTTCTTTCATGGGGGGAATATCCCGGGTCGCGGAGGGAGCGTCAACCCGCGGCGGGCCGGATTTGTCCGTAGGATTTCGCGGTAATTCCGGCTAGCGTCCCCGCACCGCCGGGCCATGTTCCGGTCTACTTCCCTATGCCCGACTACATCGCGCCCGGAGTTTTTGTGGAAGAGACGGGTTTCCGGAGCAAAAGCATCAGGGGCGTGAGCACGGCGACCACCGCGTTCGTCGGTCCCACGCGTTTCGGGCCCGCGAGCCTCGCGCCCGCGCTGGTCACCAGCTTCGCCGAGTTTGAGCGCAGCTACGGCGGTTGCGCGGACCTGGGATTCGCACCTCCGCTCAACCATATCGCCCACGGCGTTCGCGCTTTTTTCTCCGAGGGCGGGACCCGCCTCCACGTGGCCCGCGTCGCCGGCCGGTCCAAGACCGCCACCAGCGCGCGACTCGTGCCGGGCAAAACCTCCCGCTTCACCGCCCGCTTTCCCGGTGCCGCCGGCAATGGCACGGTCAAAATCCAATTCGCCGCCCCACCCGCCTCGATCGCCACGGCTTCGATCGCCGTTGACGGCAGTTTCCTGCGGATCAAGTCCACGCCACCCCTCCTTCTCGCCAAACAAAAGGGTCGCTGGTGCACCAACTCCGCCACCGTCCACGCGCTCACTCCCGCCGACGAAATCACGGGCATGGAATTGCTCACGTTGCTGGTCACCACGCTCGACGCCGACGGGCACAGTAACACCTATGCGGACCTCGGACTCGATTCGCAGCATCCGCGCTACCTCGGCACGATCTTAAAAAAGAAACCCGTCACGCCCGCCGACCAACTCACTCAGCCGTTCGCGTTCGATGTCGCCAGTACCGTCACAGTCTTCGAGTTGTTCGCCGCGCTGACTCCCGATGCCGGAGCCAAGGCGAAAACCATCGTTCTTACCGGAGGCACGGACGTCGCCCCCACGCTGCCTGACTACAAGAAGGCCTTCGCGCTGCTGGCGGGACTGCCCGACGTGGCCATCGTCGCCGCGCCGGGCCACTCCGCTTTCCCCACCGCGCTCTCCACCGGGATTGCCAACCAACTCGTGGCCCACGCGGAACAGAACCGCGATCGCATCGCCGTGCTCGATTCCCCGGCCGGGCAGGACATCGCCGCAGTGCAGACCTACAAGGCCCGTTTCGATTCCACCTACGCCGCGCTCTATTACCCCTGGATCGTCACGACCAATCCCGCCTTCAATTCCGCCACGCCCGGCTCGCCGGTAGAAATCACGCTGCCGCCCTCCGCCTTCATTTGCGGCATCTATGCCCGCAGCGACGTCGAGCGCGGCGTGTTCAAGGCGCCGGCCAACGAGGTCGTCCAGTCGGCCCTGCGTTTCGAGCGCAACCTCACGCTCCCTGAACAGGACATCCTCAATCCCCTCGGAATCAATTGCCTCCGCTTCTTCGCCGGACGCGGCCACCGGGTCTGGGGCGCCCGCACCACCTCCTCCCATCCCGAGTGGAAATACGTCAACCTCCGCCGCTATTTCGTCTATCTGGAAAACTCCATCGAGGGCGGCACGCAATGGGCGGTATTCGAGCCCAACGCCGAGCCGCTCTGGGCCAATGTCCGCCGCACGATTTCGGATTTCCTCCTTAACGAATGGCAAAGCGGGGCGCTCCTCGGCAGCAAACCTGAACAGGCTTACTTTGTGAAATGCGACCGCACCACGATGACCCAGAACGACCTCGATAACGGCCGGCTCGTATGCCTGGTGGGCGCGGCGGCGGTCAAGCCCGCCGAGTTTGTCATCTTCCGCATCGGCCAGAAAACCGCCGACGCCACCGCCTGACACGCTGGGTGGGCGGGCACGTCCCGTGCCCGCATTGCTGACGGGTGTCAGCTCGACACCTTGCATCCAGCTGCCGGTTAAAAATCGCCGCTGAGCGCGTGGACGAATGCGGGCGCGGGACGTGCCCCGCCCACCTCAGGCGGCCTTCGAAGCCAGGGCTTCGCGGGCCTCCGCTACCAGCTCAAAAGAACGCAGCCGCGCGGCGTGGTCGAAAATCGCCGCGGACACCATCAGTTCGTCCACGCCCGTCTTTTTGAGGAACGCCGAGAGCCCGCGCTGAATCGCCACCGGTGACCCGACCACTGCCTCGCGAAACGTGTGTTCGACTCCCGCTTGTTCGACCGGCGACCAGACGCCCTCCATGCTGTCCACCGGCGGCGGTAGGGGGCCGGGCGTGCCGTTGCGCAGGCTGATGAAACTTTGCTGGAGCGAGGTGAACAACCGCGCCGCTTCCACGTCCGTTTCCGCGGCAAAGACCGCGATCGCCGCCATCGCATACGGTTTCTTCAACGCGGCGGACGGACGGAATTCGTGGCGGTAGATCTTGAGCGCGGAGGCGAGGTGATCCGGCGCGAAATGCGACGCAAACGCGAACGGCAGTCCCAACATCCCCGCGAGCTGCGCGCTGTAGAGACTCGAGCCCAACAGCCACACCGGCACGTCCTGGCCCGCGCCGGGCACCGCCTGCACCAGCTGCCCCGCCACCGTGGGATGGAAATACGACTGCAGTTCCGCGACGTCCTGCGGAAACGTGTCCACCGAGTCCGGCCGCCCCCGGCGCAGCGCCCGCGCCGTCACCTGGTCCGTCCCGGGCGCGCGTCCAATCCCGAGGTCAATGCGCCCGGGAAACAGCGCGTTCAAGGTCCCAAACTGCTCGGCGATCACCAGCGGCGCATGGTTGGGCAGCATCACGCCGCCCGAGCCGACGCGGATCGTGGAGGTGCCGGCCGCTATATGGCCGATGACGACCGCGGTCGCCGCACTCGCGATGCCGGGCAGGTTGTGATGCTCCGCGACCCAATAGCGGCGGAAGCCCAGCCGCTCGGCATGGCGCGCGAGTTCCCGCGTGTGCTGCAACGCCTGCGTAGCCGAGCCGCCCTGGATGATCGAGGAAAGGTCGAGAACCGAAAAGGGAACCATCCCACACCATGCCCGGTTCCGGCAAATTGCCAACGCCGCCGGATGGGCCGGGCGCTCCGCGCGCGGCAGCGGGACGAAGGCCCTCCGGCGGTGCCAATCCCAAGGCGCTGGAAAAGCAGCGGTGCGCGAAGCGCCCGGCCCCCCGACGCCGTTCAGACCCGGGCGGGGGATCCCACCTCGCGGGCGAGTTCCGCGTCGAAATCATGCGCCTCGATGCGGCGCGCAAGGGCGTAGTAGAAGGTGGGATCCTTGAAGCCCTTTTGCTGCGGCATGAATTCCTTGCGCGCGGCGGCGAGCGCGGGGGAATTGCGGCGGACGAGGTCGGCATTGAGATCCAGGTAGGTCGCGGAATTCCATGGCGCGGACTGGCGCACATCGCGGTTGCTCTTCACCGCGGTGTAAACGAGCGCCACGATCGTGCCCGACAGCCCGACATGATAGAGGATAAACGGGTCAAACGTGCCCATGGCCGGATTATCCCGTGCGAAGAGATGGGCGACGAGCAGCGTGACGCCCCAGACATAGGCCAGCGAGGTCACGTAGCGGGCCGGCGAGAACCACGGCAGGTGCTCGAGCTTCGCATTGGGGACGCAGCGCCCAAACATCCCGGCGACGGAGTTGTGGGTGTATTCCCGGCCGCCGATGAGGATGGGAGCGTTGGAACCGCGCGTGCGGCGGAGGATCTCATGCGTCCGAAAAAACGTCGCCGGCCCCTCGAGGAACTTCCGCCGGTCGTCCTTCTTCAGGTTGAAATACGTGATCGTGCCGCCGGTGAGGATCTCCTGGACGAGGGGATTCTCCGCCGCCGCATGGGAAAAATGCGACGCCTTGTGCGCGGCGATCTCCGCCACCTGTTCGGCGGTGAAGGGCGGGGCGTGGTGGTTATCCGCGGAACGGCAAAGCGTGTAGAGGGTGTCCATGCGAGGGGCGATACTCAGGTCAGCGGACCAAGGCGTTGAACTGCAGGGCGGGCAACGCCCGCGAACCTTGCGGGCGCCCGGCACTAGCGCAAGGCGCTTCCGGCCTAGCGGCGGGGGCAGTTTGCCGATCGGATAGATTGCAAGACCGCGCGCAACGAGCGCGCCACCATCATAACGTACCCACCTGCCGTTTCACCCGCCGTCCGTTTCTCGCGTTTGCAAACCGCCTTAAGCAACCCCACGGTTGTACTCCCATGAAACGCTCCGCCTCTGCCGTCTGGAACGGCCCCCTCAAAACCGGCACCGGCAGTCTCACGACCCCCGGCGGTGCCTTGAAGTCGACGCCTTACTCTTTCACCTCCCGCTTCGAATCCGGCGCGGGGACCAACCCCGAGGAACTGATCGCCGCCGCCCACTCCGGCTGCTTCGCCATGGCGCTGTCCATGGTGCTCGGCGAGGCCGGCATCACCCCGGAAAAGCTCGAGGTCACCGCCGAGGTCACCCTCGACAACGTCCCGCCCGCCGGTTGGACCGTCACGGCCTCGCACCTGGTTTTGTCCGCGAAGATCCCCGGCCTCGACAACACGAAGTTCCAGGAGCTCGCCGCCAAGGCCAAGGCCGGCTGCCCCATTTCCCGCCTGCTCAACGCGAAGATCACCCTCAGCGCCAAGCTGGCCTGAGTCAAAAATAGGCGGGGTGTTTTTGTAGGTCGGGGTTTATCCCCGATGGGTTTTCTCTGCATGTCGGGCGTAAAGCCCGACCCTCGTCAACCCGGCCGGGGCAAATTCGCCGGTTGATTCCTTTCCCCTCGCGCTGGCCACCCCCGCCCCGCTAGCTCTGGGGGATGTCAACCGAGCCAGCCAAGGACCCAAAACCCCAGCGTGGACTCCCCTGCCCCTGCGGCAGCGGAAAATTATTCGAGCTCTGCTGTGAGCCGATCCTGACCGGCCATCAGACCGCGGCCACCGCCGAACAGCTGATGCGCGCGCGCTTTACCGCGCATGTCGCCTATAATTTCAAGTTCCTGCACGACACCTATCGGCCCACGGCCGGCACGCCGTATGTGGCGGACGAAGGCGAGCCGACGATGCGATGGACGAAGCTCGTCGTGCACGCGCATGAGCTGACGGACAACCCCGACAAGGCCTTCGTGGATTTCTCGGCGTATGGCACCGAGGACAAGGTCGAAAAAGTGCTCCACGAAAAGGCGGAGTTTCACCGCACCCACGGCAGCTGGCTCTACACCCGTGAGGCGCGCCTCGGGCCCGCTCCTTACAAATCGGCAGCACCCAAGGTCGGCCGCAACGACCCCTGCCCCTGCGGCAGCGGCAAGAAGTACAAGCAGTGCTGCTTGTTGAAGGCGTAAGCCGTTACACTGTTTGGAACGCGGCTTTGACGGCCGCGGGGCACAGGGTTTCCTTGCAGCCATGAAGGTCACCCAAGGCCAGATCCTGGCACGCGGACTCGCCAACCACTGCCCCAACTGCGGCGCGAACACGCTGTTTCCCCCGGTGCCGAGCTTCCGCGTCAATCCCCGGTGCTCGGAGTGCGGATTGAAGTTCGACCGGGGCGACGGATTTTTTCTGGGGCCGTTTGTCGTCAACTACACGGTGACGGTGTTCGTTTTCATCGTTCCCACGATCGTGCTGTACGGCTTTGGCGCCATGCCGCGGGCGGCCATGCTCGCCGCCATCATCTTCTGCGCACTCGTCCTCCCGGCCCTGCTCTACCGGCGGTCCTGGGGCTGGTGGCTGACGGGGTATTTTTATTTTCTCCCCCAGAAACTGCCGAACAACCACAGCGCCGACGGCGAGGATCAGGAGGAGTAAGGCTCTGCTTCGTCGCTCCACGGATCGGGCGTAATCCGGCCTTCCGGTTTCATCCTTCTCCCGGTCAATTCTTACCTCATGCTGCCGGCGCCGCATGAACCCTTCCGCCCCCGCTCTGCGCCGCGTTCTCCGCACCGCGGAGTCGGAACTGGCCGGGGCATTGGCAGGACACCTCGCTCCGGCCCGCGTGGTGCTCGGCCTGCTGGACGAAACCCCCGCCGCCCAACCGCTCGTTGCGCAAGGCCCGATCCGGTTGCACGAAGCACCGTCAAGCCTCGATGCCTTCGCCGTCCGGTTGCACGCGGGCGCGCTCTACGTGCTCGGCAACACGCCGCGGGGCCTGCTGCAGGCGGTCGTCGCATTGCGTGAGGCGCTCGTCGCGGGGGAGCCTCTGGCTGAGGGTCTGCATTGCGAGGGTACCTTTCAGTTTCCCCAGCGTATTTTTCACGCGCGCTTCAGCCCGTGGCCTGGGGAACGCGCCGATGTGCGCTTCATCGCGCAACTGGGGGCGAGCCACTGCCTCGTCTCGCACGACTGGCAGGGCAGCCGCCGCTCGCTGCAAGGTTATGTGACCAGCCCCGTGTTTCCCGACACGGTCGCCGCGCCGGATGTCGCCGCCAATCGTGCGGGACTGCGCCGCTTGCTCGACGACTGCGCCGACTACGGCCTCGGCGCGATGCTCTGGCTCACCGAACTGCCGTGCCAAGGCGGGCCGTGGGTGCCAGAGCCGGAGCGCGCAAAATTTCTCGACCGCTATCCCGGGGAAGTGCTCAGCGAGTCGGGCACCTACGAGGGCCGGGTGCTATGTTTCAGCCATCCGCGCGTCCAGGAGTTCTACCGCGACCTCCGCGCCCGGTTTTTCACGGATTTCCCGGAGATCGAAACCCTCTTCCTCTTCGGCCGGGATTCCGGCGGCGAATTCTGCGATCCCGCGAGCTGTCCGCGCTGCCGCGGCCTCAGCCATTTCGCGCAGCGTGACCGGTTGGTTTGTTTCCTCGTGGAGGAGGGCCGTAAGGTCCGACCCGGACTGCGGGTGCTCACGACCGGCTGGGGCTGGGATGGCGATGCCGCGGAATTCCTGCGCCGCCAAGCCGCGCTACCCGCGGCCAGCGGGCTGTACCTTGCGGCGCAAAAGGACGGATGGCAGTGCGAGCGCCAGTCGCATGCTTTTCTCGCGAAAAGTCGCCGCGGGTGCCGCGAGCGCGGCCAGATTTTTATCGGCTATGACGATTTTCACTGGGGCGACGACACCGTCCACGGGCTCGGCGACATCCAGGATTTCCCGCTGGGCATCGCGGCCAAGCTGCGGCGCTGGGATGCGCTCGGCGTCGACGGCGTCTTCGACCACTGGGGCAACGCCGGCGAGGATTGCTGGAGCAACTCGGTCGCGTGCCGGGAGTTTTTCCTGAATCCCCGCGGCGATCCGGCAAGAATCTGCCGTCGCCTCGCGCACCGCCAGTTTGGAAAAGACGCCGGGGAGTTCGCGCTCAGTGCGTGGCAGGCGCTGGATCACGCCCACGCAGGGCTCTCGGTTGCGTGCACCTGGGTCCCGGGCCAGTGGCCGATGTGGTATGCGGACCGCAAGGAGACGCCCCAGCCGAGGGCGGAAACGCTGGAGGAACTACGTCGCAGCCAGCTCGCGCCTCGGCCCGCGGAGGAGACCGTCTACAACCCCGCTGAGTTCCCCGCTGCGCTCCAAGCCGTGGCTGACGCCTGGCGCGAGGCCTTTCCCCACTATCGGGATTCCGCGCGGCTGCTCGCCGAGGCCGAGTCGGTCGCGGATGACACGCCGGTGTTTTATCATTATTGGTGGAACGGCCCGGCGCCCTGCCCCACCCGCCGCGAGCATCTCCGGCGCCAGCGACTCTACGTCGAGAGCACGGCCTTTGCCGGCCGCGAGATCGGCCTCCAGTTCGCCCTCTACGCCCTGTGGGAAAACACCGGCCGCGATGCCGCCGCCTATCGCAGCGTCGCGATGCCCCTTCTCACCGACGCCGCCACCGCGTGCCGGGCGGCCGCGGATTTTTCCCGTCCACTCGGGCTGCCCAAGGGCTGGGCCGCGCTCTACGAAGCAAAGGCGAAAGGAATTGAGGCGTTTCTCTCAGGCTGAATCCAAGCCGAGCGCGTTGCCCTCAACGCGCTGAACCGGCCGGCGCGGTTTCAGAAGTCGCCTTGGGGTCCGCTTTCGCGCCACCACCGTCGAGGCTAGGGCGGGAACGACAACGCTAAGGCAAGACAAGCAACATGCTCCTTCCGGAGGTCCGACTTCTTAATTCTTCCTGCCTAATTCTGACTTTCCTCAAACTGCCCAATCCATCGGCGCCGGCGGCTTGAAGTTTGAAGTCACCGCGACCGCTCCGCCGTCCCGCATCGAGGTGCCCATGGCCTCAAGGATTTCCACGACGTGCGCCGCTTGCGCGCCGGTCGCGCGCTGCGGCCGACCGGCGAGCATCGCCTCCGCCATCTCCTCGACGGCGCGGGCAAACTCGCAGCCTTCGAAGCCTTTGCGCACGAGCGGCACGGACTCAAACGGCGCGCCGGCGGGAGCCGACTGCTCGACGTAGCCGTTGAAGCGCTGGAAATCACTCAGGTACACACTGCCGTCGTCACCCGTGAACTCGACGCCGCCGCCCTGCTTGCCGCCTTTCACATAAAAATTCGCCGAGAAGCGCGCGGTGAGCCCATCCTCGAACTCCAGCATGGCCAGCACGTAGTCGGGCGTCGTAATCGTGAACTTCCGCCCTTCCTTGGTGACGCGGTGCGGATACACGACCTTCCCGGCCGCCGTCACACGGCGCACGGGCCCAAAGAAGGTTGTCAGCAGGGTCAGCGGATAAACGCCCACGTCCCACTGGATGCCCACCTCGTAGAACGGCTCCGGATTCGGGTGCCATTCCTCGATGCGGCCGTGGTTGATGTCGGCATAGACGAGCCGCACTTGGCCGGCCTGGCCGCTGCGCAATTGTTTCCACGCCGTCTGCTGCGCCTCGCCCATGTACGTCACCGGCGCGCTGCCGAGGCGGAGGCCGAGCCTGTCCGCCAGCTCGACCAGTTCCTTCGCCTCGCTGTAGCGGACGGCGAGGGGCTTCTCGGTGTGCACGTGTTTTCCCGCGAGCAGACACTGCTTCACGACTTCGTAGTGCGCGAAGTGGATGGTGAGGTTCACGACGAGCTCGATGGTCGCGTCGGCCAGGAGGGCCGCGAGACTCGCGTAGGCGAGGCCGCCATATTTCGCGGCGAAATCCCTCGCCCGGGCGGGATCAAGGTCGGAGAAACCCACGAGCTCGCAGGCGGCGTAAGTCTGGATGCGTTCGACGTAGCGGTTGGCGATGTTGCCGCATCCGACGATGGCGACACGGATTTTTCGGGAGGACATGGGGAGGGAACGGAATGGGTGACGATGAAAGTGAGAGGGGAACTAGCGCAGGGTTGCCGTGATTTTTTGGACGCACTGCGTGAGCGCGGGCCCGGGATTGGCGATGTCGCCCTCATATTCGATGATGACGCTGGTGGTTCGCTCGTTGGCCTGCAGCAACGCCAGCATCCTCGGCAGGTCGAGGTTGCCCTCGCCGAGGATCACATCGGTCGGGCGTCCGGCGTGGTCGAAGACAAAATCCTTCAAGTGCACGCCGTAGAGCCGGTCGGCGAATTTCTCCGCCATCGCGACGGGATCCTCGTGGGCATCGAGGGCCCAGGCCGTGTCGAGGCAGAGGCCGATGCGCGGCGAGGTACCCGCAAACACCTGCGCGAGCATCTGCGAGTTGCCGAGCCAGTGACGTCCCCCGTGATTGTGAATCGCCAGGCGCAGATCGAACTCGTCCGCCACCCGCTCAGCCGCCCGCCAGACCCCCGGCCCAGCATCCGGGGCGAAGTCCACCGCGATAACGGAGCCGCCAGCCTGGCGCATGAATTCCGCAAGAGCCCGTTCCCGGGCCAGGTTGCCCGCGAATCGTTCCACCCCGATGCTGGCAATGCTGATCCCGGCGACCCGGCACTGGGCAATGATGCTGTCGGCGTCGCGCGTAAAATCGCCGTGCACACCGCTGAGCTCAATGGTCGCCAACCCGCAGGCCTTTAGCCGCGGCAGGACCTCCGCGAGGGCTTTGAAGCCGCGAAAACAATAGCTTTGGATGCCGATCTGGTCGGCGAGGTTTTTCATGAGGTCGAGAGCGGCCAAGGTTCTACCATGTTACGGTCCGCATGCAACCCCTGCAGGGAATCCCTGCCACCCGAAATAAGTTCATCGCCTTGCAGGATCCACCTCCGCACGCACACTGCGGCATGACCACCCACGCCCAATTTCCCGAGGAGAACAGGGGCGACGGCGAATTCGAACGGCAGGAGGATGCCTTCCGCGATTGGGTCCGAGCGGACGGCTCCACGCCCTACGCGGCGACGCCGGGACGGTATCAGCTTTATGTGTCGCTGGCCTGCCCTTGGGCGCATCGCACGCTGATCGTACGCCGTCTCAAGCGGCTCGAGTCGGCGATCGGGTACACGGTGGTGGACCCGGTGCGTGACGAGCGCGGCTGGGCGTTTCGCGAGGGGCCGGGGCTCTCGCAGGATCCGGTGAACGGCTTCGCATTTCTGAGCGAGGCCTACCGCGCGTCGAACCCGGGGTTTCGCGGGCGCTGGACGGTGCCGGTGCTCTGGGACAAGCAGACGAAGCGGATCGTCAACAACTCCGAGGACGACATCTGCCGGATGTTCAACCACGAGTTTTCCGCCGGCGGACCCGGCACGCCCGACCTGTTTCCCGCCGACCTCACCGCCGCGCAGAACGCGCTGAGCCAGCTGATCTACGAACGCGTGAACAACGGCGTGTATCGCGCGGGCTTTGCCTCCAGTCAGGCGGCCTACGAACGCGCGGCGAAAAGGGCTTTTGAAACCCTGGACGTGCTCGAAGCGCGGCTGGAGAACCGTCGCTTTCTGTTCGGCGACCGCATGGTCGAGAGCGACTGGCGTTTGTTTTGCACCTTGGTCCGCTTCGACGCCGTCTATCACGGACACTTTAAGTGCAACGTGCGCCGGATCGTGGATTACAAAAACCTGCAGGGCTATCTGCAGGATCTTTACCAGACCTCCGGCATCTCCGAGACGGTCAATTTCGACCACATCAAACGGCACTACTATTTAACCCACACCGAAATCAACCCCACCCAAATCATCCCCATTGGCCCTGTATTGGACCTAGCGCTCCCTCACGCCCGCGAAACCCTATCAAGGACTACAAACAGTAGGGGCTGACCCTATTATGGGACCCTATTATGGGGTCAGCCCCTACTGTTTGTAGTAGGTTATTCATAAACGATTGTTGTTAAATTGTCTATGAAATGACGACCAGCGTGCCGTCAG